>Ga0307511_10000078_pt1 | contig 81896 bp, 71 predicted proteins | sample 13_EM_MG_FD_200266 | JGI IMG/M metagenome (GOLD analysis project Ga0307511, IMG submission 200266) | Populus trichocarpa ectomycorrhiza microbial communities from riparian zone in the Pacific Northwest, United States - 13_EM | ecosystem: Host-associated > Plants > Roots > Unclassified | place...
CGGCCCAGCCCATCACCTTCTCCTCGTACGGCCAGTTCTGGGGATGAGCGGCGTCCTTGTTGGCCAGCGGGTCGAGGTCGGTGTTCATGAAGGCCAGTCGGGATGCGGGATAGACGGGGTTGGCGGGGTTGTTGTACCAGCCAAGCCCCCAGTTGCCGTTGGTGCCCGCGTCCGCCTTCTTGTTGAAGCCGAGGTTGTAGTTCCACACAGCGGTGAACCAGTTCTCGGGTTTGGCCGAAGCGTCGTTGTTCACAGCGATCGTCTGGCCTGTCTCGTGCACCTCGTTCCACTTGTCGGCGAGGATGTAGAGCGAGGCGGCGATGTTGGTGGTGTAGTCGATGGCGATCGCACGCTGTATGGGGACGTCGCGAGAGGTTTCGCCGTCCTTCTCGTGTCCGGCCAGGCGCATGCCGTCGGTGACCTGGCCGACGCCGTAGCCGCAGTCGGATTTGTTCCAGTTGATGGTCCAGAAGCTTTCGAGGGTGCCGCCGGTCTGGTGTCCGTAGAAGCCGTCGACGGCCGCGAGCGGGTTGCCCATCTGGCCGGGGATGGATCCGGATTCGGCCTGCCACAGGTTGGATTCCTGGGCGAGGATGCCCAGTTGGACCTGTGCGGGAATGTTTCCGTCACCGGTCAGCTTGGGCTTCGGGAACAAACCCTGCGGGTCGATGGTGGACATCCCGGTCTGCGACCGCCAGCCGCCCTGCGTGAGGTAGTTGGAGCGCAGCTTTCCCTGGACGGCCATGTCCACAGCCCACTCGACCTGGTTCGGCGTCGGCTGGAGGGCCTGGGTGGCGACGTCGTTGCGGGGCACGGAACACCAACGGTCGGTGTCGACAGGGTCGTTGGCCCGGGGGTCGGCGTCGGCCGTGGTCGCGGTGCTGATCGTCGATATCTGCGGTTTCGGGGAACCGGTCAGCGCCGGCGATGCCTTGCCGCCCGCAGTGGTGCCGGGCTCGGCGGCCTTCTGGCTGGTGTGCTTGCCCGTACCCGGCACCGAGCCGGTGATGGTCAGGGCATGGCTGGTGCGGCCGGTGGTCGTCTCCGCCGCCGGTTCTTTGGTCGCGGTACCAGTGAAGCCGCGGCCGGCGTTCTTGATGGTGGCGACGCCTGACTGCACCGCTGGCGAGACGACCGGGTCGACGGCCAGGCGGCCACGCGTGGACAGGTCCGCGTCGGGGGAGACAGCCAACGCCTTGATGCCGCTGGCCGCAAGACCCTTGCCGTGGCTGGCCTTTCCGGTGAGATAGACGGTGCCGTCGGTGCCCTGGCGCAGGTTCATCTCGGTGAGCCTGCCGCTCGCGACAGTGGTTTTCCTGCCATGCGCGTAGGTCTGCACGTTGGCTTCTGTGTTGCCGGTGCGGTCGATGTAGCCGACTGTTCCATCGTCGGCTACGCGGATGCCGTACGGGGCGTGTTTCGTCGCGGCGAGCCTGGTTGTCCTGCCCTTGCGGTCGACGTGGACGAGCCGGTTTCCGGCCGCACCGATCACACCGTCCTTGGTGGGGACAGCAGAGGTGATCTCACCCTCGGCGGTGGTGTCCGCGACCGTGGCGCCCGTGGTGTTCACTGTGACCAGGCGCGTTTTGGTGTCACGCAGCGCGGTGAAGACGGCGGTGTGCGTGGCCGGGCTGCACGTGGGGTCGAAATAGGCAAGGGACGCGGTGAACGGGAGCTTGGTGACGCTTCCGTCGTCCAGGTTCACAATCGCGGTGAACGCGCCGCCCATCATCAGGTCGGGCTTGTTGGTGAACGTGCGGGGAGCGTAGACGACAACTGCGTGATGGTCGTCCATGACGCAGCTGTTGCCGATCCAGGTGTCGGCCGGAAGCTGAGGTTCGCTTAGCACGGCGGCCGTCTTCCAGGCGTAGCCGTTCTTGCTGTCGGCGACCAGGAGGTGTAAGCCGTCGCTGTCTGCGACGGTGGTCACGGCCCGGTCGGCGGATGTCTTCCAGCCTTTACCGAGAACGGTGTCACGATCCTTCAGCGGGACCGCCGACGCGGACTTCTTCTCCGATGTGACGGTCCGCTTCTGTGCCTGCCCCTTGGGCGGGTTCGGTATCGCTGCTTGCGCGGTGCTCGTGGTGAAGGTGGAAGCGATCAGCGCGGTTGCTGCGGTGATAACCAGTGCGGATGACTGTCTCCTCCTTCTTCCCCGTGATGGATTGCGCATGATGTGTCGGTTGTCCTTCCAGTAAGTGGCCTGCCCGCCGGGACAGTTACCGACTTCTACGGAATGGGTCAGCAGTCACGGCACTGTGCGTCGACTGTCGTGGTGCGGATCCGGACCGCCGAAGCTTTTGCCGCGTCTTCAGTGGGTTTCCAGCGCGTCGATGTAGATCTTCGGTTGCTGCGGAATGGGTCCGAGGTGCGGTCCGCCTGCGGTGCCGGCCTGGCTCTTGACGCCGTGGGCCAGCACGCCTTCGATGCGCAACTTGTTTGAGGCGACCCAGTCCACACCGTCACCGACACTGACATCGATGTCGCAATTGACGGGCTTGCCGGTGGTGGTGCCGAGGGCCGCACAGACGATGGCGTCAGGGGCCTCCGGCCGGGCACGAGTGGGGCCGCCCGCCCCGGCCTAAAGTGGCCTGAAGGGCGGGCGGGAACTTAAGAGTTGAGCCGGTGGCACTACGCACGACGTGCTAGGCGCGGGTGACGCCGAAAGGTGAGAGTGACAGGTCAGTGGGTGTCTGCGAACGGGTCGTACTGGACGACCTTCAAGCTGATCTTCGCGCCGCTCGTCCCCGCAGTGGCGCCGGAGACCGTGATGTCTGCCTGGGTCGGCCACGTGGTGCCCGGCCAGACATTGCCGGCCTTCTCGACGACTGAGAACGGGGACTTCTGCTTGCCACCCACGACCGTCACGGTGACGGTGTAAGCCAGGCGTTTGTCAGTGCTGTTGTGGAAGGTCAGCGGTACCACGACCCGTCCCGACACCAGGCGAGGTGTGTACGCGACGACCTCACCGTGCGCTGCCGTGGCCGCGGCCTTCCCGAATCCGTAGTCCTTGGGATCGGGGACAGCCGTGTTCGTCGGCTGGACGGGATCTCCGCTGGGGGCGGCGGCCGCGCGTTGAGCGGCCGCGTTCTGTGCTGCCTTGTTGGGGGCGCCAGTTGTGCCTGACGGCTTGGCCACGGCCGCGGCAGTTGCCGAGGAGTGCGGTTTGGACGACGTGTCGGCCTGGTGGCTTCCCTCGTTGCCGCAGGCGGTCAGAGCAAGCGGCCCTGCGGCTATCGCCACTAACAGGAAGCGCGCGGAGGCCCGGGTTCTGCCGGGCAGGTTCTCAGTCACAGGAGAACATGTACTCGGTCGCGTAGTTGATGTACAAGTTGCTGGAAGTCGCGCCCATTTTCGCGGTCACGGGTGCACAGACATCGCTGGCTACGTAGACAGGGCCGGCGTATTCGCTGAAGTTCCCCGAGTCCGTGGAGCAGCCGGTGTTGTCCACCTTGCACACGTGCAAGTACATGTACTGAGATTTGCCGACATTGTTGTCGAGGATGGCGCAGCCCTTGCCGTTGTTCTCGTAGGAGAACAACGTGGCCAGCCGCAGGTTGGGGTCCGTCCCCTCCGGAAGCGGTACAGCACGGAACAGGCTGTACCCGGTCCCGCACACCGTGGCCGCGGCCGCCGCGGGCTGTGGGTCGGCCTTGGCGATGGCCCGGGTGACCGCATCAGCCGTCTTTGCGATCGGTACGGCAGGCTGGCCGGCGGCCACCGCCTGCGGCACAGCCACCAGGCCTAAGACCAGCATCGCGGCAACGGTGACAGCACGCAGACTTGCCCTGAGCTTGAACATGGTTCCTGACTCCCCCTTGAAGCAAAACGAATACGGATTGATGGCGCTGGTCGGGCACCTCCAGGAGGACGCCCGGAGCCCCACCCAATCCGCACAAACGTTTGAAACGCCGGCGCCAACCCTAGGTATGAAGCGGAACTGCCGACAGGGGGTGGCGCGTACATGACCGAAAGTTGCCAATTAAAGGAATAGTCAAGGGCATGTCAAAAGGTGGCTGAGGACTGATGATCACCCACCTCCGATCAACAAAGCGGAACAGAGCCTCCTGGCACGGAACGACTGAAACAGGAGTCCCACAACCACCAAGGCTGACGCGTTCCCACACGTCAAGATCAGGTAGTTGTAAGGCCCGACGGGAGCTCCACGATCTTCCCTGTCGCCGTCGGTCATGGCGTGATCGTCCGTGCCGCCAACGGCGAAACCGCAGGCTTCAGTGCCATGAAGGCCGTGGAGGTTGCTGTGCGATAAGCAGCAGGCCTGGACAACTCGGTGCTGGGTGTCCGGCTGATGCGGACCGCCTTCCAGCCCCACCGCGATGACAAACAGGGTGGCCCACTGGCGGATGCCGGCGCCGAACCCGGCGAACAGGAGGCGACAGCAGCCCTGTTTGCCGGAACCATCGGCGCCTACAAGAACCCCCGCGAGTCACCGCACAGTCGACTTCGACGACCCCATGGAAGCAGAGATCATCCAGTTCGCCGACCTGCTACTGCGTCAGGTCGACCGGGCCGCCAAACGACAAGCAGGACTCCACCCGTAGTCCCGAAGCCGCCACCATCAGAGGTTCAACGCACGCCCCGACACCTCGTCGACCTGCGCAAACACTACCGAATCCATACGAGTTCCCGCGCTATCCCCGAGATTCCAGCTTCTCTCCGGGCTCGCAGGTCTCAGCTCTGTACACCTATGCCCATGACCGGTGTTGGCGGCGCCAGACATAGATCGTCTGGTCGCTGATGCCGAGGAGCTGGGCGACCTCGGCGACCTTCCTTCCGGATTCGACGAGATCGAGGACCTTACGGCGGAACTCGGGTGGATAGCTGCGGGGCATCGCGGCCTCCGAAGGCTGCTGGACGGTCAATTGTCCAGCAACCCGACTCCATCAGAACCGGGGCATACCACGCAGCACCCCGGCGGCACGACGTGAAGGGCTGGTCGGTCGTGCCCGCAGTGTTGAATGCGGGCCTGCGCTACGAAGGCCGGGAGCCCTGCGGCTGCGTCCGGGACTCCAAATTCCGCCCTCGCACTCGCGCTCAGCTGCGGGCGCGGCGCATCGTTGCTGCCCGCACGAGAACCCCGCTCGCGGAGGTCATTGGACGACGAGACCCGCTTTCACCCCACTGACCGCGACGATGGCCCAGTGAAAGAAGACCCGCCCGCACACACGCCCGTCATCCTCGGCATTGACGACCTCCGGCCGCTGCCCAGGGCCACGCGGATTGCCCGCACCAGCAGTGAAGGCATCCAGCTCCTGCAAGAGCACCGCGGCATCTTCATCGACGAGCTCTGGGTCGACCATGATCTCGGCGGTGACGACACCATCTTGCCTGTGGTGGCCCTATTGGAAGAAGCAGCCTTCAATGACCGGCCGTTCCACATCGGAACGGTCTTCGTTCACAGTGCAAACCCCATTGGCGCTGAGACCGTGGTCCGGTCGCTCTCCCACTGGCCCTACAACGTCCGACGGGCTACGGCTTGAGGAACCCGACGTCTAGTGCTGTGACCGCATTGGTTCGCCGGGTGGGCCTTCGGAGCGGTTGTATGGGTGGTGACGTCCGCTCCGACCGTTGGAGGTGTGGTGGCCGAGCTTGTGCGGGTGCGCCGACTGACCGATCAGGAGGGGCAGAAACTGCAGCAGATCGTGGGCCGGGGCAGTACCAGCTCGGTGCGCTATCGACGGGCGATGCTGCTGCTGGCCTCGGCCGGCGGAAACCGCGTCCCGGTGATCGCCCAGCTCGTCCAGGCGCCGACGAGGACACGGTCCGCGATGTGATCCATCGGTTCAACGAGATCGGCCTGGCCTGCCTGGACCCTCGGTGGGCGGGAGGCCGTCCCCGCCAACTCAGCACTGACGACGAGGACTTCGTCGTCCAGACGGCCACCACCCGCCCGACCAAACTCGGCCAGCCCTTCACCCGCTGGTCGATCCGCAAACTCGCCGCCTACCTGCGCCGCATACACGGACGCGTCATCCGGATTGGCCGGGAAGCCTTACGGTGTCTGCTCCTGCGCCGCGGCATCACTTTCCAGCGCACCAAGACCTGGAAGGAATCGCCCGACCCCGAACGCGACGCCAAACTCGACCGGATCGAGCAGGTACTGGACCGCTTCCCGGACCGGGTCTTCGCCTTCGACGAGTTCGGGCCCCTGGGAATCCGGCCCACCGCAGGCTCCTGCTGGGCGAAACAGGGCAAGCCCAACCGGCTCCCGGCGACCTACCGTCGTACGCACGGCGTCACCTACTTCCACGGCTGCTACTCCATCGGCGACGACACACTCTGGGGCGTCAACCGCCGCCGCAAAGGCACCGCCAACACGCTGGCCGCGCTGAAGTCGATCCGCGCCACCCGACCCGACGGCGCCCCGATCTACATCATCCTGGACAACCTCTCCGCACACACCGGCGTGGACATCCGCCACTGGGCGAAGAAGAACAAGGTCGAACTGTGCTTCACCCCGACCTACGCCTCCTGGGCCAACCCGATCGAGGCGCACTTCGGCCCACTGCGGCAGTTCACCCTGGCCAACTCCCACCACCGCAGCCACCCCGCGCAGACCCAGGCCCTGCATGCCTATCTGCGGTGGCGCAGCGCCAACGCCCGCCACCCCGACGTACTCGCCGCCCAGCGCAGGGAACGCGCCCGCATCCGCGGCGAGAAGGGCATCCGCTGGGGCGGACGCCCTCTCGCCGCCGCAGCCTGACAGTGGCTCAGAAGCCCCGGAAAACACCGTCGTCGTCGACGGCACCGGCGAAGTCCGCGAAGTCCATGTTCGCGCCGGAGAGGTTGTTCTCGATGCTCCACAGCTCGGCTGCCGCCACGCGTACACAACGCCCGCGACCACCCCGCAGGTCCACCACGAGGAGCGGCAGGTCGGCCGAGGTGACAGCCGCGGAGTCCGCCAGGACAAGAAGGGGATGCCGGTACGCGGGATGGATCAGGTCCAGGGCCTGGTCAGGCGTCAAGCCCTCGTACCTCCGGTCATCGACGAGCGCGACGTTGGCCAAGAAGCCGTCCTTGCTGGGCGAATCCAACGCCGCCCGCAGAGCGTCCCAGGCACCGTCCGCCGAGAAGTCGGTGCGCACAACAAGGGCTTCCAAAGTGCTGGGGAGCTGCTTCATGCGCGGACAGTACCGCCAAGCCGGTGAACCATTCCGGTCACAGCACTAGGCACGAAACTTCGTGACACCGCGACACTCAGCCGGTCATGAACATGCCGCACGACGCATACTCTCCCGCCCCGGCATGGAGGCGCAATGTCGATTCCCCAGGCTGGGACGCGAGGGACGCCATCAAGTCAGATGGGCGAGTGGTGAGGAAAAGGCAGGTTGCGACCATTATTTCCTGTGCGGAACCTGTGACACCGGAGACTTTCTTTGCTCTCCATTTGTGGCCTTCACTATGCGTTGACCGTGAGATTTCGAAACAACGGGTATTCCAAAAAGCACCCGTAACTCGTGCACACACCGATGCGGTTGTCGTCGATCCCAACTTGTCTCGAAGCTGCCGACGCAACGCCGTCCGCTCGAGCACCTCTGGGAAACGCGATGCCCTCTAGTTCGGGGGGCCAACGCCTCGGCTGCGGGGTTGGTCCCGACCGGGCAGCTCGACATCGACGTAGGCACCGCGCTCCCCGCGCCCCTGGGGTTGGTCCCGCGTTCTCGTTGGCGAATTCGATCGCCCGAAACTGCTCCCCGCACCCACAGAGACAGTCCCGATGCCGGACACTTCCAACGCGCTAAAGCGCAGGACCCCTACCTGCGGAGGAAGTCCCCCACCCACCAAGATCCGGACCAGGAGCGGGGCAACTCCACCTCTCGTAGGGCATTCTGACTCATTTCTTCAGCTCAGAAGCGGTCGGACTCTTGTACCACCAGCAGACCAAGAATCTGCTCGCGTACACCCTTCAAGGCCACAGCCACAGCAATCGGTCTCGCGCTGCCTGCCATCAGGCCCTCACACCCCGCTCCTGACCTGCAACTACGCGCCGGAGAGACGAAAGAACGGCAAATTCGACCCGGATTCGACCCCGGGGCCCGCCAACGCGGAAACAATCAAGGTTGATCTGCGGCGATACAACTTCTGCCGGTGTACCACCAGTTCGTGGCACAACGGTCGATAGAAAAAGCCCAAATCTGCCACATAATGCAAAGCGGAAGCGCCAGAGTTGACACACCCCACTGACGGAAACACTCAGCGAAGTCGCCGGCCCAGCCCAGTCCTGACTTCACTCCCACAGACGAGCACCCGCCCTGAGCAGGCAGTTTCCCCAGCTCCTTCCGTGAGGCGGAAGAGGTATTGCGCTCCCGTGACGCCCTTCCGGACGATGTCGCCATCACCCAACGACGGGAGCCGCAACGATGCCGCACACCACCGCCTTCGCCAGGAACCAGTGGTACGTCGCCGCCTACAGCCACGAGGTCGGCCGTGACCTGCTCGGCCGGACGATCCTCGGCGAGCCGCTCGTCTTCTACCGCACCGAGGACGACGGCACCGCCGTGGCGCTGCACGACCGGTGTGTGCACCGGCGGTTCCCGCTCTCCGAGAGCCGGCTCGACGGGGACCGGATCGTGTGCGGGTACCACGGGTTCACGTACGACACGACGGGCAGCTGCGTGTACGTGCCGGGGCAGAAACGCATCCCCCGCACCGCCCGCGTCGCCTCGTACCCGGTGGTCGAGCAGGACGCGCTGGTCTGGGTGTGGATCGGCGACCCGGCCCTCGCCGACCCGCAGGTCATCCCCCGGGCCCCGCACCTCGCCTCCCCCGAGTGGGTCACCGTCAGCGGCATGGAGCCGATCGACGCCGACTACGGCCTCCTCGTCGACAACCTGCTCGACCTCTCCCACGAGACGTATCTGCACGGCGGTTACATCGGCTCCCCCGAGGTCGCCGAGACGCCGATCACCACCGAGGTCGACGAGGGCGCCGGTGTCGTACGGGTGAGCCGGCACATGGGCGACGCCGAGTGCCCGCCGTTCTACGCCAAGTCCACCGGGATAAAAGGGCGGATCACCCGCTGGCAGGACATCGAGTACCACGCGCCCTGCCTCTACCTCCTGCACAGCCGCATCGCCCCGGTCGGCGTACTCCCCGAGGAGGACGGCAGCGACCCGAACGGCTTCCACACCGAGATCACCTACGCCATCACGCCCTCCTCCGACGGCAAGGTGTACGACTTCTGGGCGGTCTCGCGCGACTGGGCCACGGACGACGCCGAGGTCACCGAGTTCCTGCGGGGCAACAACCACACCGTGGTCATGCAGGACGTGGACGCCCTCAACCTCCTTCAGCGGACGCTGGGTTCGGAGCGCGCCGGTTACCAGGAGCTGAGCATCAACATCGACACCGGCGGTCTCGCCGCGCGCCGTATTCTCGCCCGGCTGGTCGAGGAGGGCGCCAAGCCGGTGGAGAAGGTCCAGTGACCGCTCCGACCGGCGAGGTCTACCGCATCGACTGGCTGCCGGGCACCGACATCCTGCACGGCACCTGTCACTGCGGACGCGAGCACACGTCGCAGGATCCGATCGAGATGTGGGAGTGGATGCTCGCCCATCCCCGGGGCCACTCGGTCGACGAGCCGCAGGGAGCCGACGCATGACCATCTACGAGACCGAACTCGTCGTGGCGGAGAGCGAGTTCGCCGCCGACGGCGTGCTCGCCCTCACCCTGCGCCACCCGCTCGGCGAGCAACTGCCGCTCTGGGAGCCGGGCGCGCACATCGACGTCGTGCTCGGCCCCGGACTGGAGCGCCAGTACTCGCTGTGCGGCGACCCGGCGGACCGTACGGCGTGGCGGATCGCGGTGCTGCGGGAGCCGGACGGGCGGGGCGGATCGGCGTATGTGCACGAACAGTTGAGGCAGGGCGACAAGGTGCGGGCGCGCGGACCGCGCAACCACTTCCGCCTGGAGCCCGCCCCCCGCTACCGCTTCGTCGCGGGCGGCATCGGCATCACCCCGCTCCTGCCGATGCTGGCCGCGGCGGAGGCGGCGGGCGCGGAGTGGAGCCTGCTCTACGGCGGTCGCACCCGCAACTCCATAGCGTTCACGGAGGAGTTGAGCCGCTACGGCGACCGGGTCACCGTAGCTCCGCAGGACGAGGTCGGGCTGCTCGACCTGCCGTCCGTCCTGGACGACGTGCCCGAGGGCACCCTCGTCTACTGCTGCGGTCCCGGACCCCTGCTCGACGCGGTCGAGGCCCGCTGCCCCGGCGGCATCCTGCACCTGGAGCGCTTCCAGCCGAAGGTCCAAGAGGCGGGCGCCGACAGCGAGTTCGAGGTGGTGTTGGAGCGGAGCGCAAAGACCGTCACCGTCCCGGTGGGCGTGTCCGTGCTCGACACCGTGCGGGCCGCCGGGGTCGAGGTGCTGTTCTCCTGCACCGAGGGCACCTGCGGGACCTGCGAGACCGATGTGCTCGACGGCACCCCTGACCACCGGGACTCGGTGCTGAGCGAGGAGGAGCGGGCAGCCGGCGAGACCATGCTCATCTGTGTCTCGCGCTGCCTGGGGAAACGGCTCGTGCTCGATCTGTGATCCGCAGATCGTCGTCGATCCGTGCCACCGCCGCCAGCAACTGGGGTAGCAGGTCCTGCCGTACGGCGTCGGCGGAGTGCCGGCCGGCGGGCACTGCGACACTCACGCCGGCGACCACCGCGCCGTCCCGGTCCCGCACCGGGGCGGCGACCGATCTGAGCCCCTCCTCCAGTTCCTCGTCGACGAGCGCGTACCCCTCGTGCCGTATCCGGTGAAGTTCCTTGCGCAGTACGTCCGTTGACGGTCGGGCGTCCAGCTCCCCGGTCGGCAGGTGGGCGAGGAGCACCCGGCCCGCGGCGGTGGCGCGGGCGGGGTGGCGGGTGCCCACCGTGATCGTGGCGGCCAGGATGCGGCGGGCCGGGAGGCAGACGACGTGGACGACATCGTCGCCGTCGAGGACGCACAGGGACGCCGACTCCCCTGTCCCCGCGACGAGTTGCTCCAGATGCGGGGCGACGAGCTGCGGCAGGGTGGAGCCCGCGAGGTAGGAGTAGCCGAGCTCCAGGACGCGCGGGGTGAGCCGGAAGAGGCGCCCGTCGGACTGGACGTAGCCGAGGTCGGCGAGGGTCAGCAGCAGCCGGCGGGCGGCGGCTCGGGTCAGCTCGCAGGCGCGGGCCACCTCGCTGAGCGTACGGGCGGGATGCTCGGCGTCGAAGGAGCGGATGACGGCGAGGCCGCGCTCGAAGGACCTCACGAAGTGCGGTGCGCGGACTGCCGCAGGCATCGTCGCCTCCAGACGGACGCACGGAGTGCGCTCCGGGAGCACGGTAGAAGCGCATTTCGATAACTGTCAACAATTTTGTTAGCCAAACCATTGACCCGGTCGGACGCCGGGTTCTACGTTCCCGCTGAGCACCAAGAAGAGCACCACTGTGCGCTGTGCGCACAGCCTGTCGGAACACCGTTGTCTGCACAGGAGGAGCCGTATGCGTCGTCTGCTCGCCGGTCTCACGGTCGGCACATTTCTGCTCGCCACCGCGGCCTGTGGCTCGTCCGACGGATCGAGTTCGTCGAAGAGCACGTCGTCCGGGGGCACCACGACGGTCAAGGTGGGGGTCATCCCCATCGTCGACGTCGCCCCGCTCTACCTCGGCCAGAAGCAGGGCTTCTACACCAAGCGCGGCCTGAAGCTGACCATGACGCTCGCGCAGGGCGGCGCGGCCATCGTGCCGGGTGTGGTCAGCGGCCAGTTCCAGTTCGGCTTCTCCAACATGACCTCGCTGATGCTCGCCCAGTCCAATGACGTCCCGGTGAAGGCCATCGCCAACGGTGTCGCCTCAACGGGCGTCGCGGGCAAGGACTTTGGGGCCCTGGTCGTCAAGAAGGGCAGCACGCTCAAGTCGGCGAAGGAGTTGGAGGGCAAGAAGGTCGCGGTCAACACGCTGAAGAACATCAACGAGACGGCCGTACGCGAATCCGTCCGCAAGGCCGGCGGCGACCCGGACAAGGTGAAGTTCGTCGAGCTGGCCTTCGACCAGATGCCGGCCGCGCTCGACAAGGGCCAGATCGACGCCGCGATGGCCGTCGAACCCGCCCTCACCACCATGCTGGACCAGGGCGCCCAGCAGATCGCCTGGCCGCTCGTCGACGTGGCGCCGAACCTCACCGTCGCCATGTACTTCACGTCGTCGGCGTACGCGGCCAAGAACCCGGACGTGGTCAAGAAATTCCAGGAGGCCACCGCCGAGTCCCTGGCCTACGCCGACGCCCACCCGGACGAGGTCCGCCAGATCGTCGCCACCTACACCAAGGTGCCCGCCAGTGTGCTGGCCAAGGTGATCCTGCCCAAGTGGCCTGCCGATCCCAACCGTTCGTCGATCGAGGCGCTGGAGAAGCTGAGCGAGACCGACGGCCTCTTCAAGAAGACCCCCGACCTCAACACGCTGCTCCCGTGAAAGGACTGAACACCGCACTCGGTGCGGCCGGACTCGCGGCCTTCCTCGCCCTCGGCGAGGTCGTGCCGCGCGCCGGCATCGTCAAGGAGGCCTACTTCCCGCCGACCAGCAGGATCGCGTCCGCGCTCCGGGACGAGCTGACGGACTCCGCGTTCTGGTCGGCGCTCGGCGACACCCTCACCGGCTGGGCCCTCGGCCTCGCGATCGCCGTCGGCGCGGGCATCGTCGCGGGCGTCCTGCTCTCCGTCGTCCCGTATCTGCGCGAGGCGACCGCCTCGACGATCGAGTTCCTCCGCCCGATCCCCTCGGTCGCCCTCATCCCCCTGGCAGTGCTGTTGTACGGCACCGAACTGAGGTCGGTGCTGTTGCTCGTCGTCTACGCCTCCTTCTGGCAGATCCTCATCCAGGTCCTCTACGGCGTCCAGGACGTCGACCCGGTCGCCGAGGAGACGGCGCGGTCCTACGGTCTCGGCACCTGGGCGCGGGTGCGGCACGTGCTGTGGCCGAGCGCGCTGCCGTACGTCATGACGGGCGTACGGCTGGCGGCGGCCGTCGCGCTGATCCTCACCATCACCGCCGAACTGGTCATCGGGGCACCGGGGTTGGGCGCGACCATCATGGTCGCGCAGAGCTCGCAGGCCGTGCCCGAGATGTACGCGCTGATCGTGGTGACCGGTCTGCTGGGGCTGGTCATCAACGTGGGCGCGCGGACGGTGGAGCGGCGGGCGCTGGCCTGGCACCAGTCCGTGCGCGGGGAGGTGACGGTGTGAGGAGCGTTCTGCTCCGGCTGCTGTTCGTGGTCGCGCTCCCGGCGGTGCTGCTCACCGTCTGGTGGCTGGCGTCGGACGGCAGCACCAATGTGTTCTGGCCACCGCTGCGGACGATCCTCAAGACCTTCCCGGACGTGTGGACCGCCGACCGGTTCAGGACGGACGTCCTGCCCAGCGTGCTGCGGCTGACGGCCGGTTACGCCGTGGCGGCCGTCGCCGGGGTCGCGCTCGGCACGGTCATCGGCTCCTACCGGCGGGTGCGCGCGGTGTGCGAACCGGTCCTGGAGTTCCTGCGCGCGGTGCCACCGCCGGTCCTGGTCCCGGTCATCATGCTGTTCGCGGGCATAGGCGACACCATGAAGATCGTGGTCATCGCGAGCGGCTGCGTCTGGCCGATCCTCCTCAACACGGTCGAGGGCGTCCGCGCGGTCGACCCGGTCATGAAGGAGACGGCCCTCTCCTACGGCATCACGGGCGCCGCCCGCCTGCGGAACCTGGTGCTGCGCTCGGCGAGCCCGCAGATCTTCACCGGGCTGCGCCAGGCGCTGTCCATCGGGATCATCCTCATGGTCATCAGCGAGATGTTCGCGGGCACCGACGGACTCGGTTACACCGTCGTCCAGTTCCAGCGCAGTTTCGCGGTGCCCGACATGTGGACGGGCATCCTCGTCCTCGGGATGCTGGGATTCCTGCTCTCCGTCGTCTTCCAGGTGGTCGAGCGGCGGGTGCTCGGCTGGTACCACGGCCTGCGCGCGGCCACCCGCCGGTCCCCGTGAACATCGTGAAAGGGCGGTCCATGCACGCGCTACTCGACGTATCCGGCCTCAAAAAGGTCTACGAGGGTTCCGGCCGCCGGGTGGAGGCGGTGCGGGACCTCACCTTCACCGTCGACGCCGGCGAACTCGTCTGTCTCGTCGGCCCGTCGGGCTGCGGCAAGACCACCCTGCTCAAGTGCATGGGCGGACTGCTCACCCCGACCGCGGGCGAAGTCCTGCTGAGCGGACGGAGGGTGAGCGGTCCGCCGCCCGGGATGGCGTTCGTGTTCCAGGAGTACGGGCGGAGCCTGTTCCCCTGGATGCGGGTCGGCGAGAACGTCGAACTCCCGTTGAAACAGAAGGACTTGAGCAAGACACGCAGGCGTGAACTGGTCGCGGACGCGCTGGAGTCGGTGGGGCTGGCGGATGCGGCCGGGGCGTATCCGTGGCAGTTGTCCGGCGGTATGCAGCAGCGGGTCGCGATCGCCCGCGCCCTGGCGTACGAGCCCGAAGTCCTGCTGATGGACGAGCCGTTCGCGGCGGTCGACGCGCAGACCCGGGCCGATCTGGAGGACCTGGTACGGGGGTTGTGGCGGGAGCGCGGCATCACGATCCTCTTCGTGACCCACGACATCGACGAGGCCGTCTACCTGGGCGAGCGGGTGGTGGTTCTCTCCGCGTCGCCGACCGTCGTGCAGGAGCAGCTGAAGGTCGATCTGCCCGTGGAGCGCGACCAGTTGCACACCCGGGTGGCTCCGCGCTTCGCCGAACTGCGGACCCATGTGTACGAGCAGATCCAGGCGGCGAAGCGCGGGACGCTCCCGGTTCAGGACCGGCTCACGAAGTCTGATACGCCTCCACTTCGCTGAACTGGGCCGCCGGCCAGCCGGAGTTGGCGCTGACGTCGAGCCGCAGATAGCGCAGGCTGGTGCTGCTCGGCAGGGTCACGGTGACCGTGTTGCCGGTCGCCGGGTCGAAGCGGTAGCCGGTGGCGCCGACGACGGTCGAGTAGGTGGCGCCGTCGGTGCTGCCCAGCACGGTGACGGTCTGCATGCGCGCGCTCCACGCGGACGCCGGCGGCAGCTTCAGCACCAGCCTGCGGACGGCCTGGGCCGAGCCGAGATCCACCGTCCAGGTCCCCGGGAAGGCGTTGTTGGCGGACTCCCAGTAGGTGTTCGCGTCGCCGTCGACCGCCTTGCCGGGCGTGTAGACGTCCTGCGAGCCGGTCGCCGTGGCGGGACGGCCCTTGGCGAGGTTGGTGTTCTGGTCCGGGGGCGGATTGCCCTGGCCGGGCTGCGGCCAGGTCGAGCAGTCCGACCAGGTGCTGTTCCAGCCGGAGTTGCCGCCGCCGTCGGTGAGGGTGAAGGCGCCGGAGCCGGACGGGTAGAGGCAGTTGTAGACGCCGGCCGCGCCGACGCCGGTGGCCTGTACGTTGCTCAACTTCGCCGCGCCCTGCGCCTCCGCCTGGACGACGACCGTGCCGGTGTTCTGCACGGTCGCACCGCTGACGGTGACGTTGCCGGTCGAGTAGCCGTGCCCGCCTCCGGACACGAACTCGAAGGCGCTGTAAGGACTGTTGGTGATGGTCGTGTTGGTGATGTCGACGGTCGCGTTGACCGCGCTGTCGTAGGAGTCGACGCGCAACGCGCCCATGGGATGGCCCCAGTTGGGGTTGATCGCGCCGGTGCGGACGAGGGTGTTGCCGTCGACCGTGATGGTGCCGGCGAGGGGGTGGAAGGGGTCGAGGAACTTCTGGTTGGAGATCGCGATGCCGCTGCCGAGGGCGTTGGTGTCGGAGATCAGGTTGTTGCGGACCGTGATGTTGGTGCCGCCGTAGATCGCGATGCCGTTGGCGAGGTTCGGCTGCGAGATGGTGTTGTTCTCGAAACTGCTGTTGGTGTCCGGGGAGTTGAGCGACCACATGGCGAGGGAGTCGTCGCCCTGGTTGCGCAGGAAGTTGTTGCGGACGATCACGCCGTGGGCGGTGCCGTTGAGGTTGAGGCCGTCGGCGGTGGTGTCGAGGATGCGGTTGTTCTCGACGACGAGGTTGTCGTTGTTGCCTGTGAGCCAGAAGCCGCACTTGAGGTGCTGGATCCACATCCCCGAGACCGAACTCCCGGGCCCGAGCGTCCCGTTGACGAAGTTGTCCGGGTTGGAGTCGACGCGCTCGGTGACCTCGCCGACGACCGCGAAGTCCTTGATGTGGACGCCGCCGGAGGAGCCGGACTGGTCGATGAACCGCGAGGTGTGCACGACCGAGTACCACTGACCGGCACCCTGCAATGTCACATTCTGTACGCCGCTGAGGGAGGAGGTGAGCCGGTAGTCGCCCGGCGGGATCCACACCACTCCCCCTTGGGCTGCCGAGATGGCGTCCCGGAAGGCCTGCGTGGAGTCGCCCGCGCCGCTGGGGTCGGCGCCCTTGGACACCACGGACACCGAACCGGCCGGCTGTGCGGCGGCCGCGGCGACCTGCTCGAAGTCGGCGACGTCGACGGTGACTTGGGTACCTGTCGCCACGAACGCGACCTTGTCGCCCTGCTGCACGTTCTGGCCGAGCAGGAGCCGGGAGTTGTCGAAGAAGTGGTGCGTCTTGGCGCCCGCGATCCAGCCGGTGTCGACGTACGAGTACTTGGACGTGACGGCGAGCGTCTTGGCGATCTTGGTGCCGTTGACGTACACGTCGAGGCTGCCGTTCTGCCCGTCCGGAACGTTGTAGGACACGTTCACGGCGTTGGCCGCGCGCGGCACGGTGAACTCGACGCGCTGTCCGGAGGTGAGCCGTACGGCCTGCCGCCCGGAGGCCTCGGAGGCGAGTGTCCCCTGGGTGTAGTCGGGGCCGATCCTGGTCCCGGTCGTGGTGGCGGACTCGGCCTCGACGGAGGTGAAGGGGAGGGAGGCGCCGGAGGCCGCGTGGGCGGCGGCGGGGGTCAGGGCGACGAGCATGCCCGCGGCGAGCGCGACGGCCGCACCGATACTTGGCATGTGCCTGACAGTTCCGAGCATGGTGCTGTGCATGTGCTGATCCCTTCGAGGTGGGGGTGCGGGGATAGCGGATGCGGGGTGGCGGTCGACCGTCGACGGTCGACCGCGGGCACTAGGCGGTGTGCAGCCAGGCCGCCGTGTCCTGCGGCAGCCGGCCCTGGTCGTCCAGGGGGCCACTGGTCAGCAGAAGTCGGGTGTGCGGCGGGAGGTCGACGGGCGTGTCCGACAGGTTGACCACGCACGTCGCGCCGTCGGCCCGCGCGAAGGAGAGGACGCCGTCGGGGGCGGGCAGCCAGGCGAGAGGGCCGTCGCCGAAGGCCGGCCGGAGGCGGATCGCCTCGCGGTAGAGGTTGAGCATGGAGTCGGCGGTCCCCTGCTGACGGTCGACCGCATACGATGTCCAGCCGGCCGGTTGCGGCAGCCAGGGTTCGCCGCGCGAGCCGAAGCCCGCGTACGGCGCGTCGGCCACCCACGGCAGGGGTACCCGGCAGCCGTCGCGGCCGGGGTCGGTGCCGCCCGACCGGAGGTACATCGGATCCTGAATACGGTCGACCGGCAGCTCGACCTCGGGCAGCCCCAACTCCTCTCCCTGGTAGAGGTAGACGACGCCGGGCAGGGCCAGTGACAGCAGCGCCGCGGCCCTGGCGCGCCGGGTGCCGAGGGCGAGGTCGGTCGGGGTGCCGAAGGCCTTGGTGGCGAAGTCGAAGCCGGTGTCGGCGCGGCCGTAGCGGGTGACCGTGCGGGTCACGTCGTGGTTGCAGAGGACCCAGGTGGCGGGGGCGCCGATCGGGGCGTGCTCGGCGAGGGTCTCGTCGATCGAGGTGCGCAGCCGGTCCGGGTCCCAGGGGCAGGACAGGAAGGCGAAGTTGAAGGCGGTGTGGAGTTCGTCGGGGCGGAGGTAGCGGGCGAAGCGTTCGGTGTCGGGGAGCCAGACCTCGCCGACGAAGACGGCGCCGTACTCGTCGGCGACGGCCCGCCAGGCGCGGTAGATGTCGTGGAGTTCGTCGCGGTCGACGAAGGGGTTCGGGTCGCGGCCCTCGACGAAGTCGGGCAGTGCGGGGTCCTTGGCGAGCAGCGCCGCCGAGTCGATACGAACCCCTTCGACCCCGCGCTCGAACCAGAAGCGCAGGATGTCCTCGTGTTCCTGACGCACCGCCGGGTGGGCCCAGTTGAGGTCGGGCTGTTCGGGGGTGAACAGGTGGAGGTACCAGTCGCCGTCGGGGAGGCGCGTCCACACGGGTTCGGTGGAGGCGGCGAACTGGGACGGCCAGTCGTTGGGCGGGAGTTCACCGTGTGCGCCGCGTCCGGGGCGGAAGTGGAACAGGTCGCGTTCGGGACCGCCGGCGAGCGCGGCACGGAACCACGGGTGCTGGTCGGAGACATGGTTCGGCACGATGTCGACGATCGTGCGGATGCCCAACTCCCGTGCCTCACTGATGAGTTTCTCGGCCTCGGCGAGCGAGCCGAAGGCCGGGTCGATGGCGCGGTAGTCGGCGACGTCGTAGCCGCCGTCCTTCATCGGCGACAGGTACCAGGGGGTGAACCACAGGGCGTCCACGCCGAGTTCGGCGAGGTAGGGCAGTCTGGAGCGGACGCCCGCGAGGTCGCCGGTGCCGTCGCCGTCGCCGTCCGCGAAGCTGCGGACGTACACCTGGTAGATGACGGCCGAGCGCCACCAGTCGTCGTGGCTTTGGGCATGGGTGGGCTGTCCCACTGTGCTGGCCTTTCTGTCGGAGGGCGTCGAGGGGCGGTGTCAGCCCTTCGTGCTGCCCGCGCTGATCCCGGCGATGATGTGGCGCTGGAAGACCAGGAACATGGCGACCATGGGGATGCTCGCGATCACCATCGCGGCGATGAGCACGGTCAGTTGGATGTTCTGCGACAGCTGGACGAGTGCCACGCTGATCGGCTGTTTGTCGGTGTCGGAGAAGACCATCAGCGGCCACAGGAAGTCCTGCCACACGGCGACCAGGGCGAAGATCGAGACGACGCCGAGCACGGGCCGGGACATGGGCAGCACGATGGACCACAGGATGCGGAGTTTTCCGGCGCCGTCGATCTCGGCGGCCTCCATGACGTCGCGCGGGAGTTGGTCGAAGAACCGTTTGAGGAGGTACAGGTTGAAGGCGTTGGCGACGGCCGGGAGCCAGATGCCGAGGGGGCTGTTGAGCAGGCTGGTGTGGATCAGCGGGAGGTCGGCGACGGTCAGGTACTTCGGTACGACCAGGGCCTGCGCGGGGACCATCAGCGTCGCGAGGATGCCGCCGAGGATCAACTTGCCGAAGGCGGGCTTGAGTTTGGACAGGGCGTAGGCGGCGGCCGTGCACAGGACCAGCTGGAACGCCCAGGCGCCGGCGGCCTGGACGACCGTGTTCCACAGGTGCTCCGGGAGCTGCATCAGGTCCCAGGCATCCGTGTAGCCGCTGAGGTGCCAGTGCTTGGGGATGATCGTGGGCGGGGTCTGCGCCACCTCGTCCGGCGACTTCATCGCGCCGGTGACCATCCAGTAGACGGGGAAGAGGAAGGCGACGGCGAAGAGCACGACGACGCCGGTGAAGACGGTCCAGTAGACGGCCCTGCCGCGGGGCCGGGCGAGCGCGGCCGGGGAGAGAAGCGTGCGGGTGCTCACAGGTCGTCCTCTCCGGAGCGGGTCAGCCGCAGATAGACGGCGGAGAAGACGCCGAGCAGCACGAGGAGCATCACGCTGAGCGCGCAGGCGCCGCCGAAGTCGTTGTAGAGGAAGGCGTATTTGTAGATCAGGTAGAGGATGGTGACGGTGGCGCTCTCCGGACCGCCCCCGGTGATGACGAAGGGTTCGGTGAACACCTGCATCGTGGCGATGATCTGAAGGAGCATCAGCATCAGGATGACGAAGCGGGTCTGAGGGATCGTCACGTGCCGCACGCGCTGGAGGAGGCTCGCGCCGTCGAGTTCGGCGGCCTCGTACAGCTCGCCGGGGATGGACTGGAGCGCGGCCAGGTAGATGAGGACGGTGCCGCCCAGGTTGGCCCAAGTGGCCACGATCACCAGGGAGATGAGGGCGGTGTCGGTGCCGTTGGACCAGTTCGAGGTGGGCAGGTGCAGGAAGCGCAGCGTCTCGTTGGCGAGGCCGGCTCCCGGGTCGTAGAACCATTTCCACAGCAGGGCGGTGACCACCGGCGGGATCATCACCGGGAGGTAGACGACGACCCTGAAGAAGGCCTTCCAGTGCCTCAACTCGTTGAGGACCAGGGCGAGTACGAAGGGGATCGCGAAGCCGATGAGCAGGGCCAGCAGGGTGAAGACGAGGGTGTTGCGCCAGGCGGCGGTGAACTCGGGGTCGTGCCAGACGCGGGTGAAGTTGGCGGTGCCGACCCACTCGGGCGAGGAGCCGGGCGTGTACTTCTGGAAGGCGATCACGACCGCGCGGATCGCCGGGTACCAGGAGAACAGGGCGAAGCAGATGAGCCCGCCGATGAGGAACGCGTAGGCGCGGGCCTGGTCGAGGAGGCGGCGCCGCCCCCGGCCCCCTACCGGAGGCGGCGCCTCGACCTGTCGTACCGTCGTCGGCTCGACGGGACTCCGGGTGGCCGTCCGGGTCATCGGGTCAGCCCCGGGCCAGGATGCCGTCGATCTTTCCGGAGGCGTCCCCCAGGAGCTGGTCGATGTTCGCGTCCTTCTTGGTGAGGACGGCGGAGACGGCCGAGTCGAGGACGGAGTAGATCTGCTGGGCGTCGGGCGGCTCGATCTTCATCTGGAGGGACTGGTTGCCGTCCAGGAAGGCCTGGTAGTTCTGCACCGGGACGTTGGCGTTGGCCTTCTTGACCTGCTGGTCCTTGGCGTCGGCGGCGCCGGTGAACAGACGCGGTTCGGGCAGTCCGACGGGGGCGTTGGCCTTCTTGGCGCGGGCGTAGTCGCCGAGGAAGCCGCTGCCCGGGGTGAGGAACATGCTGTCGAGCCACTTGAGGCCGGCGCGGATCTGGGCGGGCGTGTCGTGCTTGTTGAACATGTAGCCGTCGCCGCCGATGAGCGTGCCCTGGCCGCCGGGCATCGGGCCGAGGGCGAGGTCGTCGTAGTTGCCGCCCTTCTCCTTGACCAGGATCGGGATGTTGTCCGGGGCGGAGAGGTACATGCCGAGCTTGCCCGAACCCATCAGCTGCTGCACGTCGTTGATGACGAGGAGCTGCTTGCTGCCCATCGAGTTGTCGGTCCAGCGCATGTCGTGCAGGTTCTGCAGCACGGCGTGGCCCTGCGGGGTGTCGATGCTGGCCTTCTTGCCGTCGGCGCTGACGACGTCGCCGCCCTGTGAGTACATCTCGGCGGTGAAGTGCCAACCCCCTTGGTTCTGGGCGCTGTAGTCGGCGTAGCCGATGGTGCCGTTGCCGAGCGCGGCTATCTTCTTGGCGTCGGCGCGGACTTCGGCCCAGGTTGTCGGCGGCTTGTCGGGGTCGAGGCCGGCCTGCTGGAAGAGCTTGCGGTTGTAGATCAGGCCCATCGAGTAGCCGGTGCGCGGGATGCCGTAGATCTTGCCGTCGACGGTGTAGATGTCGCGCAACTGCTGCTGAAGACTGTCGTAGCTCTTCAACTCCTTGATGTACGGCGTGAGATCGGCCGCCTGCTTGATGTCGACCACGTGCTTGGCGTCGGTGAAGTACGTGTAGAACACGTCCTCCATCTGGCCGCCGGCGAGTTTGGCGTCGAAGGTCTTCGGGTCCTGGCAGGGGAACGCGTCGTGCGCGGCGACGTCGATGTCGGGGTTCTTCTTCTCGAAGGCGGCGACATCGGAGTCGAAGAACTTGCGGTCGACCTTGGCGCTCTTGGGCGGCTCGCAGTTGACCGTGATGCGTGTCTTGCCGCTCGCCGAGTCGTCGCCGGACCCGCAGGCGGCGGCGGTGAGCGCGAGAGAACAGACGCCGATCGCGGCGAAGGTACGGCGGAACCCGGTGCTTCTCATCGGTGGACCCCTCTGGGCAGGAGCGGTGGGCGCCCACACTCAAGCACCGCCGACATCTCTCCGCAAGATGTCGCGCAGAATCTGTAATTATTCGACAGCAGGGCGCCTGTCAGCTGCGCGGGGCTTGCGCGGTGGAACCCCTGACCACCAGTTCCGGTTCGAAGAGCAGCTCTTCGGCGGGTACGACGGCTCCGCCGACCTGAGAGTTCAGGATTTCCACGGCCGCCCGGCCCATGGCCTCGATGGGCTGGCGGACGGTGGTCAGCGGGGGCTCGGTGCAGTTCATGAACGCGGAGTCGTCGTAACCGACGACGGAAATCTGTGACGGGACGTCAAGTCCCTTGCGGCGGGCTGCCCTTACCGCGCCGAGAGCGAGCGGGTCGCTGGCGCAGATGATGCCGGTGACACCGCGGTCGATCAGCCGGGAGGCAGCCGCGTGACCGCCCTCGATGGAGAAGATGGCGCGCGCCACGAACTCGTCGGGCAGATCCGGGGACAGGACCCGCGCGGCGGCCAGCTTCCTTGCCGACGGCATGTGGTCGGCGGGTCCGAGGACCAGCCCGATGCGCTCGTGGCCGAGGGAGGCGAGGTGGCGCCAGGCCTGCTCGACGGCGACCGCGTCGTCGCAGGAGACGGCGGGGAAACCCAGGTGGTCGATGGCCGCGTTGAGCAAGACGACCGGGATGTTGCGCTCGGCGAGCAGCCGGTAGTGGTCGTGCGGCGCGTCCGCCTGGGCGTAGAGGCCGCCGGCGAACACGACACCGGAGACCTGCTGTTGCAGCAGCAGCGTCACGTAGTCGGCCTCGGAGACCCCGCCCTTGGTCTGGGTGCACAGCACGGGGGTGAGGCCGAGCTGCGCGAGCGCGCCGCCGATCACCTCGGCGAAGGCGGGGAAGATGGGGTTCTGCAGCTCGGGCAGCACCAGGCCCACCAGTCGCGCGCGTTCACCGCGCAGCTGAGTGGGCCGCTCGTAGCCGAGGACGTCCAGGGCCGACAGCACCGACTGCCGGGTGGAGTCGGAGACTCCGGGTTTGCCGTTGAGTACCCGGCTGACCGTGGCCTCGCTGACCCCGACCTTCTTCGCCACCTCAGCAAGTCGTCGCGTCATGTGCGCAAGAATAGCGCAAGTGACGCAAGTGGTTTGCGCCATGGGGCAAGTGACCGGAACTGGCTCATGGCGTCGCGACCCCGATGTCAGTCGTGTGCGGCCCACAGACCGCGGACATGTCCCAGGTGGCGGGTCATGATCTCACGCACGGCCCGCTCGTCACGGTCCACCAGCGCGTCGAGGAGATCCAGGTGCTCCTGGGCGGAGGCCAGCAGGCGTCCCTCCTTGACGAGGGCAGTGAGCCCGTAGAGGCGGGACCGCCCCCGCAGATCACCGACGACCTCGACGAGATGGGCATTGCCCGCCAGGGCCAGGAGTCCCAGATGGAAGCGGGTGTCGGCCTCGACGTACGCGATGAGGTCGCCGGCCACGGCCGCGCCGACGATCTCCCGGGCGGCGGGCCGCAGCGCCTCCAGCGAGACGGGGTCGGCGGTCCCGGCCAGCCCCACCACCGTGGGGATCTCGATCAGGGCGCGGACGTGGGTGTACTCGTCGAGCTGCTTCTCGGAGACCGCGGTGACCCGGAACCCCTTGTTCGGGACGGTGTCGACCAGCCCCTCCTTGACGAGGTCGAGCATGGCCTCGCGCACCGGTGTGGCCGAGACGCCGAAGCGGGCGGCCAGCGTCGGCGCGGAGTACACCTCGCCCGGCCGCAGCTCCCCCGCGATCAGCGCGGCCCTGAGCGCGTCGGCGACCCGCTCGCGGTAACTGCTCTTCCCGCCCAGCGCGGGCAGGTCCGGGGCAGCGGTGGGCGGGGCGCCGGTGCGCTGGACGGCCATCGAATCTCCTAGTGGTGCAATGTCGCACCGTGCGATGTTCCGCACCGTGCAATGTCACGCGTGACCCGCCATTATCCCCGGGCTACAGGATGAACCCGCCCGGGAACGGGTCGGTGGGATCGAGCGAGTACTGCGCGGTGCCGGTGATCCAGGCACGGCCGGTGAAGCTGGGCAGTACGGCGGGCACGCCGGCGACCTCGGTGGTGCCGAGGAGCCGCCCGGTGAACCGGGTGCCGATGAAGGACTCGTTCACGAACTCGGTGTTCAGCGGGAGTTCGCCGCGCGCGTGGAGCTGCGCCATGCGCGCGCTGGTGCCCGTGCCGCAGGGCGAGCGGTCGAACCAGCCCGGGTGGATCGCCATCGCGTGTCGCGAGTGCCGGGCGGTCGCGCCGGGCGCGTACAGGTGGACGTGATGGCAACCGCGAATGGATTCGTCCTCGGGGTGGACGGGCTCGTCCCGGTCGTTGATCGCCTCCATGAGGGACAGGCCCGCCTTGATGATGTCGTCCTTGCGGGTGCGGTCGAAGGGGATCTCGAACTGGTCCAGCGGCAGGATGGCGTAGAAGTTGCCGCCGTACGCCATGTCGTATGTCACCGTCCGCCCGTCGCAGAGGGTGGCTTTGCGGTCCAGCCCGACGGAGAACGACGGGACGTTCTTGAGGGTGACGTTCTTCGCGGCGCCGTCCTCGACCGCGACCTCGGCGACGACCAGGCCTGCCGGGGTGTCCAGCCGGATCGTCGTGACCGGCTCGACCACCTCGACCATGCCCGTCTCGACGAGCACGGTGGCCACGCCGATCGTGCCGTGCCCGCACATCGGGAGATAGCCGGAGACCTCGATGTAGACGACGCCCCAGTCGCAGTCGGGCCGGGTGGGCGGCTGCAGGATCGCGCCGCTCATCGCGGAGTGGCCGCGCGGTTCGTTCATCAGGAACTGCCGGATGTGGTCGCGGTGTTCGCGGAAGTACAGCCGCCGCTCGTTCATCGTCGCACCGGGAATGGTGCCGATGCCGCCGGTGATCACCCGGGTCGGCATGCCCTCGGTGTGCGAGTCGACGGCGTGCAGGACGAGTTTGCTGCGCATGACGCTCCTGGTGGATCGGTGCCGATGCGAGGGTACTTACGCGAGACCGGCCGCGACCGCCTTCTCGGTGGCGGCGCGCACGACGGCCTCCTGCCCCGGCAGCAGCGGAACGCGCGGCGGGCGCACCGGGCCGCCGTACCGGCCCACGATGTCCATGGACAGCTTGATGGCCTGCACGAACTCGACCTTGGAGTCCCAGCGCAGCAGCGGGTGCAACTGCTCGTACAGCTTCTTCGCGGTGGCCAGGTCGCCGCCGACGGCCGCGTGGTAGAGCTCCACGCTCGCCGCGGGCAGCGCGTTCGGGTAACCGGCCACCCAACCCTTCGCACCCGCGAGCGCCAGCTCCAGCAGGACGTCGTCGGCGCCGATCAACAGGTCGAGTTCCGGGGCGAGTTCGGCGAGCTGGTAGGCGCGGCGGACATCGCCGGAGAACTCCTTGACGGCGTGGATGTACCCCTCGCCGTGCAGCTTGGCGAGGAGTTCCGGCACCAGGTCGACCTTGGTGTCGATGGGGTTGTTGTACGCCACGATCGGCACTCCCGCCTTCGCGACCTCCGCGTAGTGCGCGAGCACCGAACGCTCGTCGGCGCGGTAGGCGTTGGGCGGCAGCAGCATCACGGAGGCGCAGCCGGCGTCGCGGGCCTGCTCGGCCCAGCGGCGGGACTCGGCACAGCCGTAGGCGGCGACACCGGGCATCACCCGCGCGCCGCCGATCGCGGCGACGGCCGTCTCGACGACCTTGGCGCGCTCCTCGGGGGTGAGCACCTGGTACTCGCCGAGCGAGCCGTTCGGTACGACGCCGTCGCAGCCGTTGTCGACCAGCCAGGCGCAGTGCTCGGCGAACTTGTCGTGATCGACGGCGAGTTCGTCGGTCAGCGGGAGCGCGGTGGCGACGAGGACGCCGCGCCAGGGACGGTTCGGGGTGGTGGTCATGGAGCGCCTCGTCTCAATGGGGTGTGGCATGTCATTGATGCTCGTCGTCCTCGGTCTCACCGGCGTGCGCCAGCACGCCGAGCGGCACGGGTCGGGCGAACGGCCGCCGGGACGGGGTGAGTTCGCATCCGGCGAGCCCCGCGACCGCGGGCCCGCACATCCGCCCCTGGCACCAGCCCATCCCGGCCCGCGTCAGCAGCTTCACGGTGCGTACGTCACCGGCGCCGAGCCCGGCCACGGCCTCGCGGATCGCGCCCCCGGCGACCTCTTCGCAGCGGCACACGATCGTGTCGTCGGTGACGAGATCCGTCCAACAGGCGGGCGGCGCGTACACGGCGTCGAGGGCTGCGGAGAACTCCCGCAACCGCGTACGGGACTTGGCGGCCGTCGCCCACCCGCGCGGGTCGGGCACGGCACCCGTCAGGCGGGCGGCGGCCGAGCGTCCCGCGATGTGCCCTTCGGTGAGGGCGAGGTCCGCGCCGCCGATGCCGGTGGTCTCGCCTGCCGCCCAGAGGCCGGGGACGTCGGTGCGCTGTTCGTCGTCGACGTGGACGCGGAGCCCTTCGAGCCGGCAGCCGAGGGTCTCGGCGAGGTCGGTGTGTGGCAGCATGCCGTGGCCGACGGCGAGGGTGTCGCAGGCGAAGCGCCGTTCGGTGCCGGGGCGGATCCGACCGCCGGTGTCGAGCGCGGCGACGGTCACCGCCTCCAGCCGCTCGTCGCCGTGTGCCTCGACGACGGTGTGCCGGGTGAGCAACTTGACGCGGTGGCGCAGGAGTTGGGCCGCGTACTGGGCGCCCTCGGCGACCTTCCCGGGCTGTGCCGCGAGCACCCGGGGCCGTCGGAGGAACGCCTTGGGGTCGGCGGACTCGACGAGCGCGGCCACCTCGACTCCGGCCGCGGCGAGGCCGGTCGCCACCGGGAGGAGGAGCGGGCCGGTGCCGGCGACCACGGCGGTCCGTCCCGGGACGGCGAGGGAGCCCTTGAGCATGGCCTGCGCGCCGCCCGCGGTGAGGACTCCCGGGAGGGTCCAGCCGGGGAAGGGGAGGACCTTCTCGTATCCGCCGGTGGCGATCAGAACGGCGTCGGCACGCACCTCGACCGGGTCCTCCTGTGCGGGACCGAGGAGGGCGTGCACGGTGAAGTGGTCCGACCGGCGCTCCACGAACCAGACATGATGATCCGTCAAGTGTGTTGCGTGGCCCGCCTCTACGTGACGTGCGAGGGAGTCACGGAGCCGCTCCCACGTCCGCCACCGGTGGTGCAGGGCCTGCGGGCGGCGGGCGTTCAGTTCGGCGGCGGGCTGCCGGTAGAACTGCCCGCCCGCCCGCGCCGCCGAGTCGAGCAGCGTGACGCGGACACCGTGCGCCGCGGCGGCGGCCGTGGCGGCGAGTCCCGCCGGGCCCGCGCCGATCACGGCGAGGTGCGGTCGCTCAGTCATCGTGGCCCGTTCCCTCCTGTGTGCGGATGGCGTCGCCCGGGTGCAATGGCACCAGGCAGGCCCGTTGGTTCGGGCGGTCGTTGACGGTGACGAGGCAGTCGTAGCAGACCCCGATGCCGCAGAAGACGCCGCGCGGCGCTCCCCCGACCCGGGTGGTGCGCCAGGACGTCACGCCCGCCGACCAGAGGGCGGCGGCGACGGTCCGGCCGGGGACCGCCTCGATCTCGCGGCCGTCCAGGGTGACCGTGAAGGCCGGTTCCGGACGGGCTTCGGCGAGGTCCTGCGGGGACCCTGAGCTCACTCGCCCTCCTCGTCGGGGAAGCGGTCGGGGCGGAAGGGTGCCAGGTCGAGGTCGGGGGTCTTGTCGCCGAGCAGTTGGGCGATCAAGTGCCCGGTGCCGGTGGCGAGTCCGATGCCGGCGCCCTCGTGCCCGCAGGCGTGGAAGAGGCCGGGGACCCGGGGGTCGGGGCCGATGGCGGGGAGGTGGTCCGGCAGGTAGGGGCGGAAGCCGAGGTAGGAGCGCATCGCCCGCACCTCGGCCAGGAACGGGAACAGCCGGGTCGCGCCCGCCGCCAGCGCCCGCAGGACCGGCAGCGAGAACTCCCGGTCGAAACCCACGCGTTCACGGCTGGCGCCGATCAGGACGGGCCCGGCGGCCGTGCCCTCCACGACGGGTGAGGTCTGCAGGGCGGCCGAGTCGCTGGCCACGTCGGCCACGTAGTCGGCGGCGTACACCTTGTGGTGGATCAGGCGCGGGAGCGGTTCGGTGACGAGGACGAAGCCTCGGCGCGGGAGGACGGGGAGGGTGGTGCCTGCGCGGGCGGCGAGTTCACCGCCCCAGGTGCCGGCGGCGTTGATCACGGCCGGGGCGAGGATGTCGCCCGGGGCGGTGCGGACACCTTGGACCGTTCCATCCGGCTTGCGGAGTACGGCCGTCACCGTACGGCCGGTGAGCAGGCGGGCGCCGGAGGCCCGGACGAGGTGGGCGGCGGCCAGGGCGGGCATCACCTGGCGGTCCTGGGGGTAGTGCACGCCGCCCGGGAGGTCCGGGGCGAGGCGGGGTTCGAGGTCGTACAGGGCCTCGGCGTCGACCGGTTCGGCGACGACTCCGGCGGCGCGCTGTCCCTCGGCGAAGCGCGCCAGGGCGGTGAGTCCGCCGGGCGTGGAGGCCACGACGAGGCCGCCTTTGGCCTCGTACTCGATGAACTCCCCGATTTCCTGGGCGAGTTGTGTCCACAGACGGGCGGAGAGGAGGGCGAGGTCGAGTTCGGGGCCGGGTTCCTTGTCGGAGACGAGCAGGTTGCCCTCACCGGCGCCGGTCGTGCCGCCGGACACCGGGCCGCGATCCACGATGACGACGTCGAGGCCAGCCCGGGCCGCGTAGAGGGCGCAGGCCGCGCCCACCACTCCGGCTCCGACGACCACGACATCGCAGGTCAGTCGCTTGCTCACATCAGTACTATGTCACATACCTCTCCGCCTGAGTATGTCCCCGCGCCGACGTCACCGACCACCACCGCCGCGAGGACGGTGAGCCGGAAGGGACCGGGGACAACCCCACTCGGGGGTGCTTACCGGCGCCGTTGCCGGGCGTCAGACCCGGCTGGCCGTGGCCGTGTCGGCGGACAGCCGCTGTGCGACGTAGATCGGGAGCACCGAGAGCAGGACGAGCACCGCGGCCACCACGTTGACGACCGGCGCCTGTTGGGGCCGGGTCATGTTGTTGAAGATCCAGATCGGGAGGGTCTCGATGCCGGGTCCGGCGGTGAAGGTGGTCACCACGATCTCGTCGAAGGACAGCGCGAAGGCGAGCAGTCCGCCGGCCAGGAGCGCCGAACGCACCAGCGGGAAGGTGACGTCGACGAAGGCGCGGAAGGTGTCGGCACCCAGGTCCATGGCCGCTTCCTCGTACGACCCGGAGGTGCGCCTGAGCCGGGCGACGACGTTGTTGAAGACGACGACGATACAGAAGGTGGCGTGTCCGACGATCACCGTGAACAGGCCGAGGCCCACGCCGAGCGGCTCGAGTACCGTGCTGAACGCCGAGTTGAGCGCGATGCCCGTGACGATGCCGGGCAGCGCGATCGGCAGGACGACCACGAAGGAGATGGCGCCACGGCCGAAGAAGCGGTACCGGGCGACCGCGAAGGCGATCAGGGTGCCGAGCACCAGGGCGATGGCGGTGGCACCGAGGCCGGCCTTCACGGAGACCCAGAGGGCCGCGCGGGCGCCCGAGTTCTGCCAGGCGACGGACCACCAGTGCAGGGTCAGGCTGGAGGGCGGCCAGCTCGCGCTGCGGTCCGGGTTGAGGGAGTTGACGAGGACGAGCAGGAGCGGGACGTAGATCACCGCGAAGCCGAACCCGGCGGCCACGCGCAGGGCGATGCGCGCGGAACGGGAGAGCTGCATGACATGTCACCTCCTTCAGAGGCGGTCGATGGTGTTTTACAGGCTGCTCAGCGCGCCCGTGCGGCGCATCGCGAGCAGGTACACGACGATGACGACGACGGGGACAGTGCCGAGGGCGGCGGCCATGGGCAGGTTGAGTTCGATGTTGGAGTAGACGAGGTTGCCGATGAGCTGGGTCTTGCCGCCGACGATCTGCACGGTGATGTAGTCGCCCAGGCTGAGCGAGAAGGTGAAGATCGATCCGGCGGCGACGGACGGCAGCACCATCGGCAGCACGACGGACCGGAAGGTCCGCCCGGCCCGCGCGCCCAGGTCCGCCGACGCGTCGAGGAGGTTGGCGGGCAGCTGCTCCAGCGCGGTGTGGATCGGCAGGACCATGTACGGCAGCCAGAGGTACGTGAGCGTGAGGACGGCGGCCGGCAGTCCGAAGCCGGGGCCGCTCAGGCCGAACGGCTTCAACATCCAGTCGGCCAGGCCGCCTTGGGAGAGGATGAGCCGCCACGCGTACACCTTGACCAGGTAACTGGCCCACAGCGGGGTGAGGATGGCGACCACCAGCAACGGGCGCCGGCTGGGCTTGGCGACGCGGGCCGTGTAGAAGGCGAGCGGGAACGCGATCACCGCGCACAGGACCGTGACGGAGAGCGCGACGCCGATGCTGCGGAGGATGACCTGCCGGTACACGGGCACCGTGAACAGTTCGTGGAAGTTGTCGGTCGACCAGACCTTCACCACCTCGGAGGTGAAGGAGTCCGTCGTCCAGAACGCGGAGACGAACAGCACGCTCAGCGAGCCGAGATAGAGCACCGTGAGCCACAGCAGCGGTGCGGTGAGGAGCAGGGAGAGCCGTAGCCGGGGGCGCCGGTACAGCGCCCCCGCGGTCCGGTTGAGCAGGGACATGTCTCAGCCCTTGATCTCGGTCCAGGCCTGCACCCACTTGGCGTACGGCACGCACTTGACGTCCGTACGGCCGTCGAGGCACTGCTCGATGGGCGTGTTCCAGAAGGCGATGTTCTTCCAGTACGCGGTGTCGGCGGCGTGGTAGGTGGTGCAGAAGTTCTTGTCGCTGGTGTCCTCGCAGGCCTTGGCGTTGGCGGGGGCCTCGCCGAAGTACTCGGCGACCTGGGCGTTGACCTTCGGTGAGACGATCCAGTTGAGCCACTGGTAGGCGCAGTTGGGGTGTTTGGCCTTGGCGGAGATCATCCAGGTGTCGGACCAGCCGGTCGAACCCTCCTTGGGTACGAAGGCCTTGATCTTGGTGCCTTCGTCGGCGGTGAGGTTGGCGATGACCTGCCAGGTGGTGCCGACGACGGAGTCGCCGCTCTTGAAGGCGGAGATCTCCTTGAGGTAGTCGCTCCAGTACTCGCCGATGTCGGCGTTCTGCTTCTTCAGCAGGGCTACGGCGGCGTCGAACTGTGTCTGGTCGAGCGCGTAGGGGTCCTTGATCTTCAACTCGGGCTTGGTGGCCTTGAGATAGAGCGCCGCGTCGGCGATGTAGATCGGCGAGTCGTAGGCGGTGACATGGCCCTTGTACTTGGAGGCGTCGTCGAAGACCGCGGCCCAGGAGGTCGGGGCGGGTGTGACCTTCTGCGTGTTGTACATCAGCAGGTTGGCGCCGCGGCCGTGCGGGATGCCGTAGGCCCTGCCCTTGACCGAGTTCCAGGCCTGGAGCTTCAAGTCGGGGAAAATGTCTTTGTAGTTGGGGACCAGGTTCGTGTTGACGGGGGCCGCGTCGCCGGAGGCTATGAGGCGCAGGGAGGCGTCGCCGGAGGCGGAGACGGCGTCGTACTCACCGGTCTTCATCAGCTTGACCATCTCGTCGGAGCTGGCGGCGACCTTGGAGTTGACCTGGCAGCCGGTCTGCTTCTCGAAGTCGCTGACCCAGTTCACCTTGGGGTCGTTGGAGCCGTCCTCGACATAGCCGGCCCAGGCGATCAGGTTGACCTCGCCCTCGCTCTTGCCGAGCTTCGACTGGGCTTTGAGGTCAGGGGGGTTGAGGCCGCCGGACGAGCTGCCCGACGAGCCGGAGGAGCCGCAGGCGGTGGCGGCCAGCACGAGCGTGGCCACGGCGGCGACGGCCTTGAGGGTTGGGGTGAGGCGCACGACGTTCTCCATACGTGAAAGGACGTGGGAGGAGCGGGGTCGGGGTCAGCAGGGGGGCGGGGTCAGCGGGGGTCGGGAACGTGCACCGTGTGGCGCCGGTGCCATTGCAGTCGCACCCGGCTGCCTCGGTAGGCGGCCACGTCCTCGGCGGAGGTCTCCAGGTTCTGCTGGAGCGCGGTGAGCCGGCCGCCGGCGTCGAGGTCGACGAGGAAGCGGGTGGAGTCCCCGAGGTAGACGACCTCGGCGACGGTGCCGGCGGCGCTCTCGTGGTCCGGTTCGCCGGTCTCGGCGGAGTCCTTGAGGACGCGGATCTTCTCGGGCCGGATGCTGTAGGTGCCGGTGGTGCCGACGATCCGCTCGGCCGCCTCGCCGGCCAGCAGGTTGGAGGTGCCGACGAAGGACGCGACGAACGGGGTCGCGGGGCGTTCGTAGACCTCGGCGGGGGTGCCGACCTGCTGGATGCGGCCCTGGTCGAAGACGGCGATGCGGTCGCTCATCGTCAGGGCCTCCTCCTGGTCGTGGGTGACGAAGACGAAGGTGATGCCCACCTCCCGCTGGAGCGCCTTGAGTTCGACCTGCATCTGCTCGCGCAGTTTCAGGTCGAGGGCGCCGAGCGGTTCGTCGAGCAGCAGCAGACGGGGGCGGCCGACGAGGGCGCGGGCGAGGGCGACGCGTTGCCGCTGGCCGCCGGAGAGCTGGGCGGGGCGGCGGGCGCCGTAGCCCTCCAGGCGTACCTCCGCGAGGGCCTGCCGGGCGCGTACGAGCCGCTCGGACTTGGGGACCCCCCGGACCTTGAGGCCGTAGGCGACGTTCTGTTCGACGGTCATGTGGGGGAAGAGGGCGTAGTCCTGGAAGACGGTGTGGACGTCCCGCTCGAAGGGGGCGAGGCCGGTGACGTCCTGGCCGGCGAGTTCGATGGTGCCGCCGGTGGGGCTCTCGAAGCCGGCGATCATGCGCAGCACGGTCGTCTTGCCCGAGCCGGACGGGCCGAGCATCGAGAAGAACTCGCCGTCCCTGATCTCCAGGTCGACGCCGGCCACGGCGGTCGTCTCGCCGAACGACTTCCGCAGATCCCGCAGCCGGATCGCAATCCCCTCCATGGGCGGGAACCTTTCTGGTGCTCTGTGACGTTGTACGGAAACATATGAAGTCATAGTTCAAATCTCAAGGGCCCCTTAGGGTAAAGCTTGAGTCAACGTGCAAGGTGGTGGCCGTGAACCAGCAGCAGCACATGAACGGCGGCGCCCGAAAAGCCGTCTTCGCCCCGGTCGACAACCGGGCGCGGGTGGACGCGGTCGTCAGCCGGCTCGGGGACGCCATCGAGCTCGGGCTGCTCGCCGACGGCGAGCAGCTGCCCGGCGAGAGCGAGCTCGCCGGGCAGCTCGGGGTGTCCACGGTGACCCTGCGGGAGGCGCTGATGGCGCTGCGCCAGCAGGGTCTGGTCACCACCCGGCGCGGGCGCGGCGGCGGCAGTTTCGTGTCCCTGCCCGAGGTCCCCGGCGAGGAGCGGCTGAAGGTCCGGCTGCGCGGCTGGAGCACCGAGGAACTGCGCGACCTCGGCGACCACTGGGCCGCCCTGTCCGGCACCGCCGCCCGGCTCGCCGCGGAGCGCACCGAGCCCGAGGATCTCGTACAACTGCGGCGTACGGCCGAGGAGTTGACGCGGGCCGAGGTCGCGGCGGCGCGCGGCCGGGTGTACGGCCGGTTCCATGTCGAACTGGCCGCCGCCGCGCAGTCGGCCCGGCTCACCCGGGAACAGGTGGCGTTGCAGACCGAGGTCGGGGCGCTGCTGTGTCTGGTGCTCGGCAGCGACGAATATCGTGAAGAAGCCGCAGACCGTCACCGCTCCGTAATCTCGGCCGTGCAAGATGGGGCCCACGATTCGGCCAGGGAGCTGGCCGAGCGGTGCGTGCAGGAATCCACGGCGCGGCTGATCGCCGAGCGGCTGGCCCTGTAGCCGGCACCGCGTCCGCTCCCCGTCTGCTGGAGGGCACGCATGAGCCTCGCGACGGCACCGCCGGCCACGGCACCCGAGCAGTCCGTCGCGGCCGGGGTGCGCTCGGCCCTGGAGTCCGTGTTCGACGCCGTGGCAGCCACCCGCGCCGACACGACGGCGCTGCTCGCCAAGGTGGCCGCACAGGGCCGCCGCCCCGCGACCGTCGACCTCGCCGCACTCCGCCCGGGCCTCCATCTCCGGCTCGCCCGGCACGAGTTGGTGTCCGGCGTCGGCTTCGTCGCCGCACCGGGACTGCTGAGCGACGTACCGGCCTGGCTGGAGTGGTGGCAGTCCACCTCCGACGGGGGCATCCGGCCGCTGCTGCTCGACCTCGATCCCGAGCAATCGGCGTACGCGGACTACACGCACTGGGACTGGTTCGCGCTGCCCCGCGACACCGGCGAGCGGGCGGTCGCCGGACCGTACGTCGACTACCTCTGCTCGGACGAGTACAGCCTCACCCTGTCGGCGCCGGTGCACGTGGAGGGACGGTTCGCGGGGGTGGCCGCGGCGGACGTGTATCTACGGCACTTCGAGGCGGCCGTGATGCCGATGCTGCGTCAACTGCCGGGTCCGGCACGGCTGGTGAACGCGCGGGGCCGGGTCGCCGCGTCCACCGACCCGCGCCGGCTGGTCGGTTCGCTCAGCAAGGGCCCGGACTTCGCGGAGGCGCTGGCGGCGGGCCGGGCAGGGTATGCGCGGGGGCTACGGCTGGTGCCGTGCGACGGGGTACCGCTGGTCCTGGTCGTCGCCGAGCACTGACCCCAACTCGCGTACCGATGCTCCGAGTCGGGGTGGTGCTCACTCGGCCGCCGGGACCACCCTCAGGTGTCCCGCGCCGCGTCCCGGCCTGCGGGTCCTGGGCGGCGGGGTGCGGCGGGCCTCGCGCAGGACCAGCGTCAGCCGCGTGTAGCCCATGTTCTCAAGGGTCTTGGGGGTCTCGCCGACGACCCGGCAGTCCGTGACGCCCCAGCGCGGGTCGGGGTGCAGTACGGGGCGGACCGCGCCGTCGTGCTCCACGGCCTCCTCGCCCACCGCGCGGATCCAGTGCGGCAGGCCCTGCCGGTAGGCGGCCTCCATGATCGGGTCCTGGGCGATGTCGCGGCGGATCGCCTGCAGGCCGTGGTCGTGGCCGTGGCTCTCCACGACGGAGGCGAAGTGGGCCAGCATCGGCAGACACCAACGCGACTCGTGCTCACCGAGAACCGTGCTCGCGTCGGGGTGGAAGAGCACGAAACGAAGGAAGTTGTCGCCCGGCATGGCCGTCGGATGCGGACCGACCGCCCGGAAAAGTGACTTGAACGCGCCGTTGGTCAGCACCACGTCCCAGCGGTGGTCCATGACGACGGAGGGGAAGGGAACGGCCTCCAGCAGCGTGGCGTAGTCCAGCAGATACGCCTGGGCCTCGGGACTCTGGGGGGCGGGCCGCGGTGCGGACCGCTGCCCACCTGCCTGATACGCCATCGGGAGGTCACCCCTCTTGCCTATGCGGCCTTCTCGCGGCGCCCTGATCCTGCTGCCCCGACTCTTGCCGTGTCAACTATCGTGGCATTTCATGATGGTTGACGGCTGAAATTGGCCACAGTTGTGGCGAGACCTGGATGCGAGTTCGAACGAACCGCTACCCTCCGGGATGTTCACGGCCACCGTTTGTGAGAAGCCTGTGAGAGACGTAGGAGATCTGTCGGTGTCGGATGGCTTCGAGGTACCGGGCGCGACGGCGGGTGCCGTGCTGCCCGCCGTAGTCGACCGCGTCACCGCGCTGGCCGAGCGGCTCGACGTTCCGCAGGCCGAGGTCTTCCACATGGGCCGGCTCTCCGTGGCCTCCGGTGTCCCCGACTCCGTGGTCAGGGCCCTGCTGAGTGGTCGTCCCGCGGGCGAGCCCGATGTGCAGGCCCGGTTCCTGCAGCGCCTCGACCTGTTGCGCCGCACCAGGCTCAAGCCCAACGGGCGCAAATACACCCAGCAGGAGATCGCCGACGGCGCGGGCATGTCGCGCCAGCAGGCGGGCGCGCTCATCAACGGCGACCGGCGCCCCACGATGGAGCACTGCGACGCGCTCCAGCGCTTCTTCCGGGTGCATGCCGGATTCCTCACGGCCGAGGACCCCGAGGCCCTCGCGGGCGCCCTCCAGCGCACCGAGCAGGAGCTGTTGCAGAAGCTCGCCGACCGCGAGCGGGCGGCGGCCGAGGCCGCGGGGGACCCGCTGGAGCGGCTGCTGCAGGACCACGGGGTGCGCGGAATCGCCTGGCGCGCCGCACAGTTGCCCACCGACCAGCACCGCGACAAGGTCGCCGAGTGGCTGGACATGCTCCTGGAGAGCGTGAAGCGCCCCGAGTCGTGATCCGGGGCCGCGGGAACGGGAATTGACGTCCCGTCAGGTCGCGCTGCGTTCGCTCGCCTCCCGCAGGTCCCGTTCCGTCGCGTCGCCCTGGGCCGTGACACCGGGCCTGCCCTCGCACAGGAGGTCGCGCCAGTGCTCGCGGCTCCAGTGGGCCGGGGTGGTGGTGCCGGTGAACTCCCTGACCAGGGCGAGGAATCGGGCCGGGTCGGTGTGGAACGGGAAGTGCCCCGCCCCCTCGAAGATCTCCAGCCGGCTGCCCGGCATGGCCTCGTGGGCGCCGTGGGCGTGCCGTACCGGCACCACGCTGTCGCGGTCGCCCCACAGCAGCATCGTCGGCATGCCCTCGGTCAGATAGCAGCGGTCGAGCATGGTCACCACCTGGCCGCGCCAGTCGACGACCGCGCGCAGGGTGCGGATGAAGGCGTTGCGGGCGGTCTCGTCGGGCAACGCGTCGACAAGGGTGAGGAGTTCGGGGGCGTCCCGCCCGAGGTCGGTGTCGAGGAGCCTCATCAGGCCCACGGCGAGGCCGACTTGGAGGCGCATGCCGGGCAACCGGAGCGCGGACAGGGCGAGATGGGAACCCGGAAGGGTGACGAGCCGCAGCACGGGGTTGACCTCGCGGCCCACACCACCCGCGCTGACCAGGATGAGCCGTTCGGTGCGTTCGGGGAACTGGTAGGCGAACTGCATCGCCACTCCCCCGCCCAGCGAGTGCCCGAGCAGGGTCGCGGACTCGATGCCGAGGGTGGTGAGCAGATCGCGCACGCCGTTGGCGTAGGCGGCGACCGAGTAGTCGGCCCGCGGTTTGTCGGAGGCGCCGTGGCCGAGGAGGTCGGGGGCGATCACCGTGTGGGTGCGGGCGAGCTGCGGGATCAGCTCGGCCCAGGTGGCCGAGGAGTCGCCGATGCCGTGGATGAGGACGAGCGCCGGGCCCTGGCCGGCCATGCGGAAGGCACGGCGGTATCCGTGCACGACGCGGTACTGGAGCGTGAGTTCCGCGTCGCCCACCGGGCGCAGCCGTGCGGCGCGCGCCGGGCGCCGTGCCGGGACGTCCTCCACGCACTCGCCTCCCGTTCACCTGGCCGCCCGCGGACGGCCGAAAACCCTTCCTCTCAGCGTAGGGCCGCTGTCCCACCGGGGATTTCGGGGACGTTTCGCCTCCGCTAAGCGGGCGAACCGGGGCCGGGGGAAACGGGATTGTCAGTGGCACGCGGCAAGCTGGAGTCGTGCCACCGCCGTGCGGGGGCGCACGACGCCGATCAGGGGAGAGCCGTCCTATGCAGACCGCAGTGATGACCGACCGCGAGCGCGCCGCCGTCCAGGCCTATCTACGGCTGCTGCACACGGTCAGAGCCGCCTTCGACGGCCCCCCGGGCGACCCACGCCCCGTCCTGGTCCCACCCTCGGTGCTGGCCGAGGCGGACCAGGCCCTGACGGACGCCGGACTCGCGGGCAACGAGGAGGCGTTCTTCGGGCTGCTGGAGAGCTGGTGCCCGGAGGGATGACGAGGGGTCAGGGATGCGGGACCGTGATCGCCGTGGCGACCAGTCCCCGCCGTACGGTCCAGCGGCCCTCGAAGGTGTCGAGGCGCTCGCCGTCGACCACCGGGCCGGGGACGAGGAGACGGGCGCGCAGGCCGCCGCGCGTCTCGTCGCCGGGGTCCGCGAAGAGTTCGATGTCGGCCTCCGAGAAGTCCAGCCACTTCCCGGTGAGGGGGAACCAGGCCTTGTAGACGGACTCCTTGGCGCTGAACAGGAGCCGGTCCCAGTGCACGGCGGGCAGTCGGGCCGTGAGCCGCGTCAGCCGTTCCCGTTCGGCGGGCAGGGAGACGGAGCGGAGGACGCCGTCGGGGAGCGGAGCATGGGGTTCGGCATCGATGCCCAGCGAGGCGAGGTCGGTGGCGCGGGCCAGCGCTGCGGCGCAGTAGCCGTCGCAGTGGGTCATGCTGCCGATGAGTCCGGCGGGCCAGGTCGGCGCGCCGTGGGCACCGGGCAGGATCGGCTGCGGGGGCACCCCGAGCTTCTCCATGGCGCGCCGGGCACAGGCCCGTACGGCGGTGAACTCGCGCCGCCGTTTGGGCACCGCGCGGGCCACCCGAGCCTCTTCCTCGGGGTACAGCGGGGCGTCCTGGAACCCCTCGTCACCGTGTGTCTCCACGGTCACCACGGACTCCGGGAGCAGCTCCTCGATCACCGGCTCCGACCTCCATCGGCAGGATGCGGCGCAGTCGTCCCGGGGGTTCCGGGCGCTTCCGCCACTCGCGGGGGTATCCCACGGACACCTCTTCGAAGCGGACGCCCTCGTGGTGAGTGGTCCGCGGGATGTGGAGATGGCCGTAGACCATGGTGTCCACGCGGAATCTGCGGTGCCAGTCGGCGGTCAGGGTGGTGCCGCACCACATGGCGAACTCGGGGTACCACAGGACCTCGGTGGGGTGCCGGTCCAGGGGGTAGTGGTTGATCAGGACCGTGGGCAGGGTCTCGGGGATCCCGGTGAGCCTGCGTTCGGTCTCGGCGACCCGGGCCCGGCACCAGGCCTCGCGGCTGGGGTAGGGGTCGGGGTGCAGCAGGAACTCGTCGTTGCAGACGATGCCGGTGCCGTGCGCGTACGTCAGTCCCTCGTCCTTGGTGGCGCAGCCGGGCGGGAGGAACGAGTAGTCGTAGAGGAGGAAGAGCGGGGCCACGACGACCGGGCCGCCGGGGCCGTCCCAGATCGGGTAGGGGTCCTCGGGGGTGAGGACGCCGAGCTCCCGGCACAGGGCGACGAGGTGTTCGTAGCGGGCGACGCCGCGCAGGGTGACGGGGTCCTTGGGGTGGGTCCACAGTTCGTGGTTGCCGGGGGACCACAGGACCTTGCGGAAGCGGCCGGCGAGGAGTTCGAGGACCCAGCGGATGTCGGCCACGGTCTCGGCGATGTCACCGGCCACGATCAGCCAGTCCTCGTCCGTGCCGGGGCGCATGTTCTCGACCAGGGCACGGTTCTCGGCGTACCCGATGTGCAGGTCGCTGATGGCCAGCAGCTGTCCGGCACCGCCGGCCGTCGACTCCACCCCTCGCCCCCTCCGCGCGCACGAATGAGGCCACGAGATCACATCCCGCCGTTCCGCGACAAGACGGCGAGGCCGCCGGGGCGGCGGTCCGGACGGTGCCCGGGGCGGTTCTGTGAAGGGAGTTCATGTGCCGGGTGGGCAGGATCGGGAAATCCGTAACACGGGCGTTGCACGCGGCACCCCTTGAAAGCCGTATGATCGCCCCAACACCACCGCCACGAACGCCTCTTCGCCGAGGGCGGTTTGGTGTCCCTCCAACCACCCTGGCCGGGCACGGCCTCGCTCCGCCGTGCCCGCGAACCCGAAAGGACGGCCCTGCATGGTCTCTCGCGTACGCGTCTGGCTCAACCGCACGTACGCGGAGAACGTGTTCTTCATGGATCAGCTGCGGAGAAATCCCAGCGATCGGGCCGTCGAGATCCATGCCACGCACGGCGACGCGGACTCCCCCGTACTGGCCGCCGCCGACACCGCCGACCTGGAGCCCGAGGGCCTGTCCCCGGCCGGTTACGTCGAGTACGCCCTCGACCAGTGCGCCCGCCGCGGCATCGACGTCTTCGTGCCCCGGCTGCACCAGTCGGAGATCGTGGCGCACCGCGCGGACTTCGAGGCGGTGGGCACGGCGCTGCTGGCGCCGACCCCCGAGGCCGTCGCCGTCTTCCACGACAAGGTGATCGCCTACGAGGCGGTCCAGGCGATCGGCGTGCCCGTCCCGCCGTGGTGGCGCGTACGCACGGCGCCCGAACTCGTCGCCGCCGTCGAGGAGTTGGAGGCGGCCGGACACAAGGCGTGCTTCAAGCCGGCGTCCGGTGCGGGCGGGGTGGGCTTCCGCGTGGTCACGCGCGCCCCCTTCTCGCTCATGCACCTCAACGGATTCCCGAGCCCCTACGTCCCGCTCGACACGGTCGTCGAGGCGCTGGAGCAGGCCGACGAACCGGTCGACTGGCTGGTCATGCCGCGCCTGGAGGAGCCGGAGGTGTCGGTGGACTGCCTGACCGGTCCCGACAACCTGGTCCGGCTCGCCGTGGGCCGCACGAAGAACGGCCGCCGGCGCGGTTTCACCCTGCACGAGCAGTGGCTGGAGCCGGCCCGCCGGATCGCGGAGGGCTTCGGGCTGCACTACCTGTCCAACATCCAGTTCCGGATGTTCGGCGACAGGCCGGTGCTGATGGACGTCAACACGCGTCCCGCGGGCGGCCTGCACCAGCTGTCGCTGTGCGGGGTCAACGCCCCTTGGGCGGCAGTGCAGTTGGCGCTCGGCGAGGACCCGGGCACGATGGAGCCGCCGTTCCTGGGCGCGGACTACGCGGTGGTCTCGGGCCCCCGTCAGCTGCGTCCCGTGACGCTCCCGCACCAGCGCGCGGAGGAGTCGGAGCCCCTGCTCCCGACGGTTCCCGCGCAGACCGAGGCGGAGCCGGAGAGCACCCTCGCACCGGAGCTGGGCAGCCGCGCGGCGGCCCGCGCCTAGGCCTCCCGGGTCTCCCCTTCCTCCCTCGCACCACAACTTCATACCGGTCCGGACCAATCATGGAGCAGCATCTTGACACCGTGATTGGTCCAGACCAAATTGGTTGCGCACCTTCCAGCACTCCCGAACACCCCCATTCCTTCAGGGAGATCGCGTGCGCGACACACTCAGACGTTCCAGACGTCGCCTCCTCGCTCTGCTCGGTACCGCAGCCCTGGCCATGGCCGGGGCCATCGCGCTGCCCGGTACCGCGCAGGCGGCCAACGTCCTGACCAACCCCGGCTTCGAGTCGGGTTCCCTGTCCCCCTGGTCCTGCACCGGAAACCTCGGCTCGGTGGTCTCCTCGCCGGTGCACGGCGGCTCCAAGGCCCTTGCGGGCGCGGTGAGTTCGAGCGACACCGCACAGTGCTCCCAGACGGTCGCCGTGCAACCGAACACGGCGTACTCGCTCAGCGGCTGGGTGCGCGGCAGTTACGTCTACCTCGGTGTCAACGGCGGTTCCTCGACGTGGACTTCGTCCCCGTCGGCGTACGCGCAGTTGACGACGTCGTTCACCACCGGCGCCTCGCAGACCAGCGCCACCATCTACGTCCACGGCTGGTACGCGCAGGGCACCTACTACGCGGACGACATCAGCCTCGACGGTCCCGGCGGTGGCGGCGGTGGCGACACCCAGGCCCCGACCGCGCCGACCGGCCTGACGTCCACGGGCAAGACCTCCTCCAGCGTCTCGCTGTCGTGGGGCGCCTCGAGCGACAACGTGGGTGTCACGGCGTACGACATCTACAGCGGCGCGAACCAGGTCCTCAGCGTCTCCGGTACGAGCGCCACGGTCAGCGGGCTCTCCTCCAGCACCGCCTACACGTTCACCGTGAAGGCGCGCGACGCGGCCGGGAACTCCTCGGCGGCCTCCAACGCGGTGAGCGTCACGACGAGTGCCGGCACCGGCGGCGGCACCGGGTTCACACAGGCCGCGCCCTACCTGTACGAGGGCTGGGGCGATCCGCCGAGCCCGAGCACGGTGATGAGCGCGACCGGCATCAAGTGGTTCACGATGGCGTTCGTGCTGGACTCCGGCGGCTGCACACCCGCCTGGGACGGCAGCCGGGCCCTGACCGGTGGCGTCGACCAGACCGCCATCAACCAGATCCGCGCGGCGGGCGGCGACATCGTGCCGTCGTTCGGCGGCTGGCAGGGCAGCAAGCTCGGCGCCAACTGCTCCTCGGCGAGCGCGCTCGCCGGGGCGCTGCAGAAGGTGATCGACGCCTACGGCCTCAAGGCGATCGACATGGACATCGAGAACACGGACGAGTTCGAGAACGAGGCCGTCCAGGCGAAGATCCTGACCGCGCTGAAGACCGTCAAGGCCAACAACCCCGGCCTGAGGACGATCGTCACCTTCGGCACCTCGACCACCGGCCCGACGTACTACGGCAACCGGCTGATCGAGCAGGCGCAGTCGCTCAACGCCAACATCGACGTCTTCACCATCATGCCGTTCGACTTCGGCGGCGGCGCCGACATGTACGGCAACACGGTCGCGGCGGCCGAGGGCCTGAAGACCAAGCTGAAGTCCACGTTCGGGTGGGACGACGCGACGGCCTACTCGCACATCGGCATCTCCGGCATGAACGGTCTCTCCGACCAGTCGGAGACCACCACGCCGGCGATCTGGACCTCGATCAAGGACTGGTCGAACTCGCACCACATCGCACGGCTCGCGTTCTGGTCGGTCAACCGTGACCGCGGGTGTGCCGGTGGCGGAGTGGTGAGCAACTGCTCCGGCATCAGCCAGAACACCTGGCAGTTCACGTCCATCACGGCCGGTTTCACCGGCTGAGCGTCAGCGTGGGGGTGCCCCGTCCGGGTACCCCCACGCCCGCGCCAACTCCGTGAGCCTGGGCGGTAGTCCGGTGGCCGGATCTGCGGTACGGGCGGGCTGGACCCGGCCCGACTTCAGGGTGCTGCTCCAGTCGCCGAGCTGCGGCCGGAAGACGCCGTGGTCCTGGCTGCCGTAGTCGAGCATGCCGCTCTCCCAAGGGAGACCGAGGTACTCGCACAGGCCCCGGGTCGACTTCTCCGGTTCCGCGGTGAGTTCCTCGTATGTCATCACATGGGCGTCGAGATGCTGCCGGGCCTCCTCCAACTTCTCGGCGTAGCCCAGGACTTCGGTGCGGATCCCCTCGTGGTCGGGATCGTCCCGGCGCGCGGTGAGCGAGGCGACGACGGCGCCGGGGTGGCGCAGCAGCAGGATGTAGCGGGCGTGCGGCCAACATCGGTGCAGGCGGGGCCAGACGAGGGTGTTGGGCGGGGTCTTGTCGACGATGACGTCCTTGCCGCTGCGCTGCAGTTCGAGGTGGAGGACCCGGTCCCACAGGACGTGTTCCAGCTCCTCCTTGTCGAGCGCGAGCGCCCGCATGGCGTCGTCGGTGAACTCACGGGAGAGATGAACGTGCAGGGTGCGCAGATGCATCTCGTGCGGGGCGCGGATCCGGCTGTGACTGTTCATCAGCACCCGCAGCAGCGTGGACCCGGAGCGCACGGAGGACAGTACGAACACCGGCGAGTCCACCAGGCGCGGGGCGCGCGGCGCGGTGTAGCCGTCGGCGGCCGGCCGGGGCGCGGGCATCGCGTCGAAGTGGCGGCGCGGCGGGCCGACCGCCTGCGCCATCAGCCTCCCCCGCCGCCGCAGCCCCTTGCCGATCGCCGATATCCGCGGGTCTCGCATGGTGACACCTTTCTCTCGCCGTTCCCCTCGGATCCCAGAGGGGGCAGGCGAACTCCAGATGTCACGGAGCCGAACGGCGCGGGCCGGAATCGGCGGAAAAGAGCCGCTGACCTGCCCGCTTACCGTTTCCTTAATTCTTGATGGGAACTGGTCCGCCCTCCGAGACGCGCGAGGGTCTCAGAAGCGGCCCGAGCCGCGGTACAGCTCCAGTTCCCCGTCGAGTTCCACGGCCAGCACGGTCGCGTACGGGTCGAGGTCGGCCTCGGCGGGCGGGTCGATCCACAGCACGCCGACCGCCTCGTGCAGCCCGCCGATCACGCGGTGGGCGAGTTCGGTACCGGTGCCGAGCACGGTGACCCCCCGGACCGGGGTGACCAGTCCCCGGACGCCGATCTCGGCGCGTGGGACGTCGAACAGGGTGAGGTAGAGGGTGCGGCCGTCTGCGGAAAGGGTGCTCGGCCCGTAGTGGTGCCCGGCCGGGAGGCCGCGGACCGTGCCGTACACGGCGTCGGAGTGCTTCCGGATCCACTCCCCCAGCCCTTCGAGGCGTTCGACCTGCGGCGCCGGAATGGTGCCGTCCTCCATCGGGCCGACGTCGAGGAGGAGGTTGCCGCCCCCGCCGATCGTCTCCGTGAAGTAACGCACCAGTTGGCTCAGCGACTTGTGGTTGTCGTCGTGGTGCTGGTATCCCCACGAGTCGTTGATGGTGAGGCACAACTCCCAGGGCCCGTCCGGGGGTTCGATGGGGGCGCCCTGTTCCGGTGTCGCGTAGTCGCCCTCGCCGAGCATGCGGGCGTTGAAGACGACATGCGGTGAGTAGGAGCGGATCAGCGCGGCGAGTTCCTCGATGCGCCACTGCTCCTCGCTGCGGTCCCACTCGCCGTCGAACCACATCAGGTCGGGCCGGTAGCGGGAGGCCAACTCCCGTATCTGGCCGTCCCGGTAGGCGATGAACCGCTCCCAGGCCGCGAGGTCCTCGTCCTCGGCCGAGCACTCGGAGTACCGGTTGTCCTCCTGCTCCGGCGGGCGGCCCGGCTTGCGGGTGGTGGCGTAGTCGGGGTGGTTCCAGTCGGAGTGCGAGTAGTAGAGGCCGACCTTGAGTCCCTGCTCGCGGAGCGCGTCGGCATAGCCGGTGAGGTAGTCCCTGCCGAGGTTGAGATCGCCGAACCCGGTGTCCCACAGGGCCACTCCGTCGTGGTGGCGGCTGGTGAGGACGGCGTACCGGGCGCCGGCGCGGGCGAACAGGTCGGCCCAGGCGTGCGGGTCGTACTTCGCGCCGGTGAAGCGGCCGAGCTGGGACATGTACCGGTCGTGCGGCACGATGTCGTCGTAGAACGACCAGGACTCCTGGACGCCGTCGACGGCGTAGATCCCCCAGTGGACGAAGATCCCCAACTTGGCGTCGGTGAACCACGGTTGCATGGGCACGGCTGAACTCCTGTTGCCTACAAGGTCAGTTGGGGGATGTGCCAGAGGACGGGCCCGGCGTGCGACGACCGGGCCCGCCCCCTGGGGTTCTACTGGCCCGCGTCCGCCCGCTTCAGACGGAGCGTCAGGATCTGGAAGGGCCGCAGTGCGACGGCGACCGAGCCGCCGTCGAAGGAGACCTCCTCCTCCAGCGGTCGCTCAAGGAGGTCGGTGATCCGGGCGCCGGCGAGCGGGAAACCCGTGCGCAGCGTGCCCTCGGCTCGGCCGCCGCTCGACTCGTAGAGCCGGACCACGACGTCGCCGGACTCGTCGTCGGCGAGCTTGACCGCCTCGACGGTGATGCCGTCGCCGTCGACGGAGACGACCGGCTGCGGGGCGCCGCCCGAATCGGCCACCCGCAGCGGGAGGTTGAGGGCGTAGCCCTCGGCGACGGCGTCCTCGATGCTCGCGCCGGGCAGCAGCGAGTAGACGAAGCGGTGCTTGCCCTGGTCGGCGCCCGGGTCCGGGATGCGCGGGGCGCGCACCAGGCTGAGGCGGACCGTGGTCGTCGTACCGCCGTCCTCGCGGACGGTGCGGGAGACGTCGTGGCCGTACGTCGAGTCGTTGATGACGGCGACGCCGTAGCCGGGCTCGGCGAGGTGCACCCAGCGGTGGCCGGAGACCTCGAAACGGGCCGCCTCCCAGCTGGTGTTGGTGTGCGTGGGCCGCTGGATGTGGCCGAACTGGATCTCGGCGGAGGAGTGCGCCGCCCGGATGTCCACCGGGAAGCCGGCCTTGAGGAACTTCTCGGCCTCGTGCCAGTCGATGTCGGTCTCGAAGTCGATCCGGGCGCTGCCGGCACGGACGGTGATCGTCTGCACGATCTTCGAGCCCTTGCCGAAGGACCGCTCCAGGCGGATCGCGCCGAGCAGCGGGTCCTGTTCGACGACGGTGATGGAGTCGGCGTCCAGGAGGTCGGTGAAGCGGTTCTTGTAGTGCTTGTCGACGTCCCACGCATCCCAGTAGTTGGGGAGGTCGGCGTGCAGGCGCAGCAGGTTGCCCTGGTCGGCGAGGACTTCACGGCCGCCGTGGCGCAGGTCGCGCACGGAGGCGAGGGTGCCGTCGTCGGCGAGTTCGACGCGGACGATGCCGTTGTCGAGGACGCGGTCGGTGACGGTGACCGCCTGCGGGACGTACTCGGCGGCCAGCGGGGCGCTGCCGTTCGCGGGGACCGTCGCGTACATCGGCACACCGGTGGCCGTACGGATGACCTCGGCGCGGTCGTAGGGGCTGGTGTTGAGGACGGTGGTTCCGCCGCTGCCCAGCGCGGCCACGGCCGCCGCCGTCAGCTCCTCCAACTCCGTTGCCACACGGGCGTATTCGGCCTCGGCCTCGCGGTGCACCCAGGCGATCGAGGAGCCCGGCAGGATGTCGTGGAACTGGTGCAGCAGCACCGTCTTCCACAGCCGGTCGAGCTTCTCGTACGGGTAGGCGTAGCCCGGTGCGTGCAGCGCGGCGGTGGTCGCCCACAACTCGGCCTCGCGCAGCCGGTGTTCGCTGCGCCGGTTGCCCTGCTTGGTGCGGGCCTGGGAGGTGTAGGTGGCGCGGTGGAGTTCGAGGTAGAGCTCGCCGACCCAGACGGGGGCGTCGGGGTACTCGGCGCGGGCCTTGGCGAAGAACTCGTCGGGGTGCTCGACGACGACCTTGGGCGAGCCCTCCAGGTCGGCGAGCCTGCGCGCCCGTTCCATGATCTCGCGGGTGGGGCCGCCACCGCCGTCGCCCCAGCCGAACGGGGCCAGGGAGCGGGTGGCGCTGCCCTTCTCCTGGTAGTTGCGGACCGCGCGGGACATCTCCTCGCCGCTGAAGCGGGCGTTGTAGGTGTCGACCGGCGGGAAGTGCGTGAAGATGCGGGTGCCGTCGATGCCCTCCCACCAGAAGGTGTGGTGGGGGAACTTGTTGGTCTGGTTCCAGGAGATCTTCTGGGTGAGGAACCACTCGTTGCCGGCGAGCTTGGCGAGCTGCGGGTAGGCCGCGTTGTAGCCGAAGGAGTCGGGCAGCCAGACGCCCTTGGTCTCGACGCCGAAGTGCTCGATGAAGAACCGCTTGCCGTGGATCAGTTGGCGGGCGATGGCCTCGCCGCCGGGCAGGTTGCCGTCGGACTCGACCCACATGCCGCCGACCGGCGCCCACTGGCCGCGCTTGACGGACTCCTGGATACGGGCCCACACCTGCGGGTAGTTGTCGCGCACCCACTCGTACTGCTGGGCCTGCGAGCAGGCGAAGATGAAGTCCTCGTACTCGTCGGCGAGGGAGGTCACGTTCGAGAAGGTGCGGGACGTCTTGCGCTTGGTCTCGCGGATCGGCCACAGCCACGCCGAGTCGATGTGTGCGTGCCCGACACCGGAGACGATGTGCGCGCTGGCGTTGGCGGGCTTGGACAGCACCGGCTTGAGCGCGGCCCGTACGTCGGCGGCCGTACCGGAGACGTCGTCGAGGTCGAGGAGATCCAGGGCCCGGTCGAGGGCGTGCATGATCTCGTGCCGGCGGGGGTCGTGCTCGCCCAGTTCCAGCATCAGTTCGCGCAGCACCTGGACGTCGAGGTCGAGGTGGAAGACCTCCTCGTCGAGGACGGCGAGGTCGGCGCGGCGGAATGTATACAGTGGACGGTCGCCCGCGGTCAGTACATCGCCGAGCGGGGTCGGCTCAGCGAAGTTGTTGGCGAGGATGTCGGGGTTGGAGGCCGCCTCGACCAGGTAGTCGATGACCTCGCCGCCGGTCGCCGGGTTGGCGATCGCCACGTACTGGTTGAGCGGGTTGACGGCCTTCAGCGGCGTCCCGTCCGTGAGGTGGACCAGTGCCTCGGCCTGGTTGCCCGGCCAGTCGCCCGTGAACCCGAGGTCGATGACGGCCTCGACGCGCTTCCCGGCCCACTCCGCGGGCACCTGTCCCCGCATCCGGAACCAGGTGGTGCCCCAGGGCGGACCCCACGGGGTGTCCATCGCGAACGGCGTGTACGGCGCCGCCGCGGCCTCCTCGAAGGGGACCGGCTCGCCGGGGGCCTGCCAGGCCTCGACCGTGAAGGGCGCGGTGGCCGCGTAGATCGCGGGCTTGATCCGCTGTTCGTGGGCGCGCTGGACGCGCTCCTCGATCCGGCTGCGTTCGTCGTGCATGGGAGGTCTCCAGGGAACCAGGGAGCTGAGCTGCTGAGAGCTTGGGGAGCTGTCGAGAACTCGCTGCCGAGATCTCGGGGGAAAGCGCTTACCGGACGGTGCCTACTTAAGGTACGCCAGACCCGGGTGTACCTCGGTGTAGCCCTCGACCAGGCGGCGTGCGACGTTCACGGAGTCGACCAGCGGGTGCAGCGCGAAGGCCTTCACCGCCGTCGTGCGGGAGCCGTTCTCGGCCGCCGCGAGGACCTCGCGCTCGACGCCCTTGACCGCGCAGACCAGGCCGGTGGCATGGTCGGGCAGCGGGTCGACCGCGACGGGGTGGGCGCCGTTGGCGTCGACCAGGCACGGCACCTCGATGACGGCGTCCGCGTCGAGGACCGACAACGCGCCCTGGTTGCGGACGTTGAGGATCAGGGTGGTGCGCTCGTCGCGGGCGATCGCCCGCATCAGGGCGAGGGCGACCTTCTCGTAGCCGCCCGAGAGGTCGTCGGCATCGCGCTCGCCGGCGCCGGCCGTCTCCCGGTTCTCCGACATGTAGGTCGCCTCGCGCTCGGCGCGGGTGCGGTCCCAGGCGGTCAGCGCGGAGGCGTCGGGGCGCTTCATCTCGTCGTAGAACTGCGCCTGTTGGTCGCGGAGGAACGCGCCGCGGGTCCGCTCGACCTCGCTGTAGGCGCGGACGGTCTCGCGGTTGAAGTAGTAGTAGTGCAGGTACTCGTTCGGGATGGCGCCGAGGGACTGGAGCCAGTCGGTGCCGAAGAGCTTGCCCTCCTCGAAGGAGCCGAGCAGGTCCGGGTCGGCGAGCAGGCGCGGGAGTTCGTCGCGGCCGGCGACGCGCAGGCCGCGTACCCAGCCGAGGTGGTTGAGGCCGACGTAGTCGATGAAGGCCTCGCGCGGGTTGGCGCCGAGCACCTTGGCGATACGGCGGCCGAGGCCGACCGGGGAGTCGCAGATGCCGATGACGCGGTCGCCGAGGTGGCGGGACATGGCCTCGGTGACCAGGCCCGCGGGGTTGGTGAAGTTGATGACCCAGGCGTCGGGGGCGAGGCGGGCCACGCGCTGCGCGATGTCGACGGCCACGGGGACGGTTCGTAGACCATAGGCAATACCGCCGGCGCCGACCGTCTCCTGGCCGAGGACACCCTCGGCGAGCGCCACCCGCTCGTCGTTGGCGCGGCCTTCCAGGCCGCCGACGCGGATCGCGGAGAAGATGAAGTCGGCGCCGCGCAGGGCCTCGTCGAGGTCGGTGGTGGCGGTGACCTTGGGGGCGTCGGGGACGGTGGCGGCCTGTTCGGCCAGTACACGGGCGACCGCATACAGTCGACTGTCGTCGAGGTCGTGCAGCACCACCTCGGTGACCCGGCCCTCGCCTCGGTCCGTCAGCAGTGCCCCGTACACGAGCGGCACGCGGAACCCGCCGCCGCCCAGAATCGTCAGCTTCACGCTTTCACCTTTCCTGCCACGACGACCTCGACGCCCGCTTCCTCCAGGGAGGAGCGGGTCGCCGGGTCGACCGGGGCGTTCGTCACGACCGCGTCCAGGTCCTCGGGACCGCACACCTTCGCCATGCCCGTACCCGGGAACTTCTGCGCGTCGGCGAGCAGGACGACCCTTTCGCCGGCCTTGATCATGGCCCGTTTGACCGGCACCTCGACGACCGTCGTGTCCATCACCTGGCCGCCGGGCCGCACCCCGCTGGTGCCGAGGAAGAGCCAGTCGGCGTGCAGCTGGCGCAGGTTGTCCTCGGTGAGGAAGCCCACCAGGGAGCGGTACTCGCGCCGGACCATGCCGCCGAGCAGCACCAGTTCGATGCCCTCGTCGTCGGCCAGCTCCTCGTAGACGACCAGGTTGCTGGTGATCACGGTGAGGCGGCGGCCGTGCAGCTGCCGGGCGAGCCGGTAGGCGGTGGTGCCGATGTCGAGGAGGACGGACTGGCCGTCGGCCACCATGGCGGCGGCGTGCGCGGCTATCGCGTCCTTCTCGGCCACCCGCACCTCGGCGACCTCGGCGAAGGGCTGGTCGCCCTCGTCGGCCACGGCACCGCCGTGGACGCGGGTGAGCAGCCCGTCCTCCTCCAGTTTGAGCAGATCACGCCTGATCGTGGCCGGGCTCACACCCAGCTGCTCGGAGAGATCGGTCACGGCCGCGGGGCCCCCGGAGCGCAGGGCCCGCAGGATGAGTTGATGTCGTCGTTCTGCCAGCACGTCGCGAACACTACTCGTCATCTTCAATCATTTCTATGCTCAGTTCTGCTCGGGTATTGACCAATCCCGTCGAGCAGCGCACGATTCCCGTCACCGAAATGAAGAGTTTTGACGAACTCCAGCTGACGTGCCGACGAGAGGATGTGCGCGTGGACGACGACCGGCCCGATGTGCTGCTGACCGGGCTGCTCTTCTACGACCTCGTCCTCACGGGTCTGGGGCAGCCGCCGACGCCGGGCGAGGAGATCTGGACGTCCGGCATGGGCTGCGGCCCCGGCGGCATCGCGAACCTCGCGGTCGCCGCCTCCCGCTTCGGCCTGAAGACGTCCCTGGCCACGGTCTTCGGCGACGACTTCTACGGCGCGTACTGCCACGAGATCCTCGCCGGCCAGGAGGGCGTCGACCTCTCCCTGTCCCGCACCGCGAACGGCTGGCACACCCCCGTCACCGTCTCGCTCGCCCAGGGCAACGACCGGGCGCTGGTCACCCACGGCCAGGAACCGCCGTACTCGCAGGACGTGCTGATGGGCGACCCGCCCGAGGCGCGGACGGCACTGGTGCACATCGAGGCCGAACCGCGCGCCTGGCTCGCCAAGGCGTCCGCGAACGGCACGCAGATCTACGCCGACGTCGGCTGGGACCCCACCCAGCAGTGGTCCACGGACCTCCTGGAGCAGCTCGCCCTGTGCCACGCCTTCCTCCCCAACGAGGCCGAGGCGATGGCATACACCCGCACCGACAGCGCGGTCGCGGCGCTCGGCACGCTCACCGAGCTGGTGCCGGTCGCGGTGATCACGCGGGGCGGCGACGGGGCCATCGCCGTCGACCAGACGACCGGCGAGTACGCGGAGGTCCCGGCCCTGGCCGTGGACGTCCTGGACGCGACGGGCGCCGGTGACGTGTTCGGCGCGAGCTTCGTCGCGGCCTCGCTCGGCGGCTGGCCGCTGGAGGAACGGCTGCGGTTCGCGGTGCTCGCGGCCGGGCTGTCCGTCCAGCACCCCAGCGGCGCGCTGGCGGCGCCCGGTTGGTACGGAGTCGACCGTTGGCTGCATACAGTCCGCGATCCCGAACTGCGGCGTGCATACGGCTTCCTCGTCGACAGGATCCCGGCGGACCCCGGCCCGCCCGTCGCCTACGCACCCGTCACTCCCCCCGCACGGCAGTAACCCCCCACCACCTGGCAAGTCCCCTGCAAGTCCCCCCACTTCAGCCCCTCGTATGCACGACCCGAACAGATCGAACAGATCCGAAAGGCGGTGGGAGCTGTGCGGCTCTCACGAAGAGGCCTGCTCCGTGCGGGCCTGGCCGGTACGGCCGCCACGGCGCTCGGCGGCCTGACGTCCGGCTGCGCCGTACCGACCGGTTCCACCGGCCGGAACATGGTCCTGTGGTACTGGGACGGCGGCCTCGGCGACACGGTCGTCAAGAACGCCAAGGCGCGTTACGACAGTACGGTCGACCTCCAGGCGATCAAGATCGGCGGCTACTACCGGTCCAAGCTGATCACCACGATGGCCGGCCGGGCCCACATCCCCGACATCGCCGGCCTCAAGGGCGAGGACATGGCGTCCTATCTGCCCAACGCCGACCAGTTCGTGGACCTCAGGACACTCGGCGCGGACAAGTACAAGAGCCAGTACCTGACCTGGAAGTGGGAGCAGGGCATCGCCGACGACGGCACGATGGTCGGCTTCCCCATCGACTGTGGTCCGGTGGCGCACTTCTACCAGTACGCCGTGTTCCGCAAGGCCGGGCTGCCGTACGAACCGGCCGACGTGTCAGCGGAGTTGAACACCTGGGAGAAGTTCTTCGCGGCGGGCGAGCAGCTGCGGAAGCGGATCCCCGGGAGCTCCCTGGTCACCGACGTCAACAGCATCTTCGAGAACGCGGTGAACCAGGGCGGCAAGCGGTACGTCGACAAGGACCGCCACTTCATCGGCGGCGAGGAGCATGTGCGCCAGGCCTGGGCGCTCGCCGTGGAGGCCAAGCAGCGCAAGATCGTCTCCAATCTCGTGAGCGGTACGCCGGACCAGCTCTCGGCGGTGGAGGACGGCAAGTTGCCCAGCCAGCTGGGCGCCTCCTGGGCCACCAGTGACCTCAAGACCGGGGTGCCGAAGACCAAGGGCAGGTGGCGGGTCGCCGACATGCCGGTGCGGCCGGCCAACAACGGCGGCTCGTTCCTGTCGATCACCAAGGCGTGCCGCGAGCCCGAAGAGGCCTTCCGGATCATCACCTGGATGATGAACGCGGCCAACCAGGCCCAGGGCTTCGTGGACGCGGGACTGTTCCCGTCCACCCCCGCCTCGTACGGCCTCAAGACGCTGCGCGCGCCGGACCCGTTCTTCGGCGGGCAGGACACGATGGACGTCTTCGGGCCCGCCGCGCAGAAGATCACGGTCGCCTACAACAGCCCGTTCGACATCGCGCTCGGGCAGCCCCTCAAGGACGAGATCAAGAACGTCGGTGTCCTCGGCAAGGACCCCAAGAAGGCCTGGAGTGACGCCATGAGCAAGTGCCGGCGCATCGCGGACCACCTGGGGGTGAGCTACTGATGGCCACCGCACTGGACAAGCCCCCCGTGTCCGTGGGCAGTTCGTCCGCCTCCGCGCGGCCGAAGAGCGGCTTCCGCAAGTACTGGCACCTGTATGCCGCGATCTCCCCGTTCTATCTGCTGTTCCTCTGCTTCGGGCTGATCCCCGTCGGCTTCTCGCTCTATCTGTCCTTCCACCGCTGGGACGGCCTCGGCTCGATGGAGTGGGCGGGTCTGTCGCAGTACAAGTACCTGCTGGCGGACAGCGACTTCTGGAACTCGATCGGCAACACCCTGATCATCTGGGCACTGGCCACCTTCCCCATGATCTTCCTCGCGATGATCACGGCCGTGATGCTCAACTCGGCGGTCCGCTTCAAGAACGTGTACCGCTTCGCCTACTTCCTGCCGAACGTCACCTCGGTGGTGGCGATCGCGATCGTCTTCGGCTCGGTGTTCTCCACCAACTTCGGCCTGGTGAACGCCCTGTTGCAGGCGGTGGGCATCGACCAGATCGCCTGGCTGAACACTCCGTGGGGCATCAAGATCGCCATCGCGACCCTGATGACCTGGCAGTGGACGGGCTACAACGCGATCATCTTCCTCGCCGGTCTGCAGACCATCCCGAGCGAACTGTACGAAGCGGCACGGATGGACGGCGCCGGACCTGTGCAGACCTTCTTCCGGATCACGCTGCCGATGCTGCGCCCGGTGCTGCTGTTCGTGCTCGTCATCTCGACGGTCACCGGTCTGCAGAGCTTCTCGGAACCGCAGGTGCTGCTGCAGAACACCTCGAACGACTCGACGTTCGCGGGCGGTCCGGGCCACTCCGGCCAGACGATGGTCCTGTACTTCTTCCAACAGACCTTCGACAACAACGACTTCGGTTACGGCGCAGCCGTGGCCTGGGGCATCTTCCTCGTCGTCATCATCTTCTCCATCGTCAACTGGCGCCTGGTGCAGCGCCGGGGCGAAGACTAGGGAGTCGGTCACCATGGCATTCCTCCAAGGCATACGGCGACCGAAGGCCATCCGGGGCACCCGGAGCCGCGGCATCGCCCTGCATGTCTCCCTGATCCTGGGCGTGTTGCTCTCGGCCTTCCCGTTCTACTGGGCCGTGATCATGTCGACGCACACCTCGTCGGAGATCTTCTCCTACCCGCCGAAGCTGCTGCCGGGCTCGCACTTCCTGGAGAACGTCCGCAGCCTCTTCGACAACATCGACTTCTTCGGCTCGATGTTCAACTCGGTACTCGTGGCGGGGTCGGTGACCTTCCTGGTCCTGTTCTTCGACTCGCTGGCCGCGTTCGTCTTCGCCAAGTTCCACTTCCCCGGCAAGAACGTGCTGTTCGCCCTGCTGATGGTCATCTTCATGGTGCCCGCGCAGCTGGCCGCCATCCCGCAGTTCGTGATCATGGCGAAGCTCGGCTGGATCGGCTCGATGACCGCGCTGATCGTGCCGGCGGCGGCCAACGCGTTCGGCATCTTCTGGATGCGCCAGTACATGAAGAGCGCGATCCACGACGAACTCCTCGACGCCTCCCGCATCGACGGCGCCAGCTTCCTGCGCCAGTACTGGCACGTGGCCCTCCCGGTGGTCCGCCCGGGCCTCGCCTTCCTCGGCATCTTCACCTTCATGGGCCAGTGGAACGACTACGCCTGGCCCCTCATCGCCCTCACCAACCCGAACAACGTCACGCTCCAGGTGGCGCTGTCCCAGCTCAACGGCACCCATGGCACCACCGACTACGGAATGGTCATGACCGGCGCGCTCCTCGCCCTCGTCCCCCTGCTGATCGTGTTCGCGGTCGGCGCCAAGCAGATCATCGGCGACCTCGGCAAGGGAGCCATCCGCTGATGACCGACCCGCTCTTCGCGCTCCGCCCCTGGGAGTCACCCGAGGTGACCTCCTGGGGGCGGTTGCCCATGTCGGCCGTCGACCGCCGACCGGATGCGGTCTCCCTCGACGGGGACTGGCGCTTCCAGCTGCTGCCGTCGCCCGACGCGCCGCCGGCCGACGTATGGTCCATGGCATACGTGCCCGGCGTATGGACCATGCAGGATACGGACGACCTTCCGCAGTACACGAACGTCCGTATGCCGTATGCGGAATTTCCTCCGCTGTCGCCCGCCGGCAATCCGACGGGCGTCTACGAGCGGGAGATCGACGTCCCCGCCGAATGGGCCGGCCGGCGCATCGTGCTCCAGGTCGGGGCCGCCGAGAGCGTGCTGCTCGTGCATGTGGACGGGCGGCCCGTCGGCGTGTCCAAGGACTCCCACCTCGCCGCCGACTTCGACCTGTCGGGCGTCGTCCGCCCCGGCGAGCGGGCCGCCGTACGGCTGACCGTCGTCAAGTGGTCGGACGCCTCACACCTCGAGGACCAGGACCACTGGTGGCACGGGGGCGTCACCCGGTCGGTGCTGCTGTACGCGACCGACCCGCTGTATCTCGCGGACCTGACCGTACGGGCGCGCTACGACGGTGAGTTGCAGGTCGACTGCCAGGTGCGGGACGCGGGCGGCGCGCTGCCCGCCGGGTGGTGGGTCAGCGGCGATCTCGACGGTCGACTCCTCGCCCAGGACGCGGAGTTCGACCGGTTCAACACGGAGGACGACCGTGTCTCCGATTTCCTCGGCGAGGCCCGGATAAGGGCCACCGTCCCCGAGGTGCGCACCTGGAACGCCGAGACGCCCGAGCTGTACGGCCTGACGGTCCGGCTGCACCGGGCCGACGGAACGGTGGCCGACACGTCGTACCGGCGGATCGGTTTCCGTGACGTGGAGATCGTCGGGCGGGACCTGCTCGTCAACGGCGAGCGGGTGTTCATCCGGGGCGTCAACCGGCACGACTTCCATCCGCTGACCGGCCGGACGGTGTCGTACGAGGACATGCGCGCGGATCTGGTGCTGCTGAAGCGGTTCGGGTTCAACGCGGTGCGCACCTCGCACTATCCGAACGACCCGGCGCTCTACGACCTCGCCGACGAGCTCGGGCTGTATGTCGTCGACGAGGCGGACATCGAGTCGCACGACCACGCGCACGAGATCGCGGACGACCCGCGCTATCTGAACGCGTTCGTGGACCGTGTCTCGCGGATGGTGCTGCGGGACAAGAACCACCCGTCGATCATCGTCTGGTCGCTCGGCAACGAGTCCGACTACGGCGCCAATCATGACGCGGCGGCCGGCTGGGTCCGCCGGCACGACCCCACCAGACCGATCCAGTACGAGGGTGCCGCCAAGCGCGGCTGGGCCGATCCGGATCTGGCCTCCGACATCGCGTGTCCTATGTACGCGCCGCTGGAGGACTGTGTCGCGCACGCGCTGTCCGGTGAGCAGACGAAGCCGTTGATCCAGTGCGAGTACTCGCACGCGATGGGCAACAGCAACGGGACCCTCGCGGACCACTGGGCTGCCATCGAGTCAACCCCGGGTCTTCAGGGCGGCTTCATCTGGGAGTTCTGGGACCACGGAATCCTGCAGCGTGTGAGCGACGGAAGACCCACCGGCCGCGCGGGCGCCGGACTGTATGACAACGGTGTCGCCGCGCCCGGTCGACGCTGGGCGTACGGCGGTGACTTCGGCGAGGCGATCCACGACGGCGCGTTCATCGCGGACGGCGTGGTGTTTCCCGACCGCACGCCCAAGCCGGTGATGTTCGAGCACCGGGAGATCGCGGCGCCTGTGCGTATCGAGCGCTTCCGGCACGAGGGCATCGTCCTCGGCAACCACCAGCACTTCCGGGGCCTCGAATGGCTCGCCGGGAGCTGGGAGTTGGCGCTCGCGGACGGCCGTACGCTGACCGCTCCGGCCGAACTGCCCGCCCTGCGCCCGGGCGAGACGGTGGCCGTACCGCTGCCGTTCGAGCTGCCGGAGGACGGCGGCGAGGCCTGGCTGACGCTGCGGGTGACCACGGCCGAGGACCAGGTGTGGGCGCCGCGCGGCACGGAGGTGTGCGCGCCCCAGGTACTGCTGCGGGCGGCGGGGCCCGTGGCCGGCTACGCCGCGGGCGGTGGTCGGATCGAGGTCGACGGCGAGGGTCTGCTGATCCACCCGCTGCTGACGGTCGCGCCGACGCTGTCCCTGTGGCGGGCGCCCACCGACAACGACGAGTTGGGCGGAATGGCGGCACGCTGGCGGGCCTGGGGGCTGGACTCGCTGGTCCGCAAGGTCGTCTCGGTGCGGCGGGACGGCGAGCGGGTGACGACAGTCGCCGAGTACGCGGGTGCCACGGGGGTGGTCCGGCACTGTCAGGTGTTCACCCCGGTCGCGGGCGGGGTCCGGGTCGAGGAGTCGGCCGAGCTGCCCGAGGAGTTCGACGACGTGGCCCGGGTGGGCACGGTGTTCGAGACGGTGCCGGGTCTTGATCTGCTGGAGTGGTTCGGCCGGGGTCCGTGGGAGTCGTACCCCGACCGCAGCACGGGCGCGCCCGTGGGCCACCACTCGGTCCCCGTCGACGAGTTGTTCACCCCGTATCTGCGGCCGCAGGAGAGCGGTGGCCGCAACGGGGTACGGCGGTTCACGCTGTCGGCACCGGACGCCACCGGTCTCACGGTCGACCTCGACGAGCCCCGCCAGGTCTCGGTGACCCGCCACCGCGCCGAGGACCTGACCGCCGTACGGCATCACGACGAGCTGGTGCCGCGCGCGTCCTGTGTGGTGCAACTCGACGCGGCGCACCGGGGGTTGGGCACGGCCTCGTGCGGTCCCGACACCACAGCGCAGTACCTCGTCGCACCGGGTGTCCATCGCTGGAGCTGGACCCTGCGCGTTCTCTGAACCCACCGGCCCACACCGTGCCGACCTTGAACTCCCCAGCTTTCACGAGCACTTACCCACGGAGCACACGTGTGTACTTCGCATGACCACGAGCACGAGCAGTGCGAGAGCGCCCAGGCCGGTGCCGGGCGACGCAACTTCCTGCGGGCGACCGCGCTGCTCGGTGCCGCCGCCACGGCCGGTGTCGCACTGCCGGGCGTCGCCGAGGCGGCCCCGAACTCGGCGACCACGAAGACAGGTTGGCGGCCCGACACCGACAGCCGGCGCTTCACGCTCGCCGTGATGCCGGACACCCAGTACCTCTTCGACGGGCCGAGCATCGACAAGGCGCCGATCGAGGCCTCGCTGCGCTATCTCCTGGAGCACGGCAAGGACGACAACATCGTCTTCCTGTCCCACCTGGGCGACCTGACGCAGAACGGGGCCGTGCCCGAATTCGCCGCCATCGGGGAGGCGTTCGGGCTGCTGGACCGGCGGGGCGTCGGCTACAGCGTGCTGGCGGGCAATCACGACATCAAGTCGTCGACGGACGACCAGCGCGGGGCGTCGCCCTACCTGGACGCGTTCGGCCCGCAGCGGTTCAAGAACAAGTCCACGTTCGGCGGGGCCTCTTCGGACGGCTACAACACGTACCACGTGTTCAGGGCGGCCGGACGGGAGTGGCTCGTGCTGGCGCTGGACTGGCGGCTCTCGGCGAAGGGCTACGCCTGGGCGAAGGACGTCATCGCGCAGCACCCGAAGACTCCGGTCGTCCTCACCACGCACGAACTGGTCGTGGACGACGACACGTTGTCCGACTACGGGCAGCAGCTGTGGGACCAGCTCATCGCGGACCACGACCAGATCTTCCTGACCCTGAACGGCCACTACTGGCCGGCCCGCCGGGCGACGCGCAAGAACGCGGCCGGCAACGACGTCCATCTGCACCTGACGAACTATCAGAACCGCTACTTCGGCGGCGCGGCGATGATCCGCCTCTACCACTTCGACCTGGACCGCGACGTCATCGACGTGGAGACGGTGTCGCCGTGGATCCTGGGCCGGGCCGGGAAGGGCCTCAACGCGCTGGAGCGGCAGGAGATCGAACTCAGCGGCGACGCCGACCGGTTCTCCGTCGGCATCGACTTCGCGGACCGCTTCGCGGGCTTCGACCCGGTGCCGGTCCGCGCAGCGCGCCCCGCATCCAGAATGCTGATCCCGGGCACGGCCGCCTACTGGCGCTTCGAGTCCCCGGTCTCCGGCTCCGGCACCGTCCGTGACCTGTCCGGCCGCGGCAACGACCTCACCGTGGTCTCCGTGAACGGCGGCACCCTCGGCTGGTCCGCCGACCACCACCCCGACCAACCGGGGCACGGCAGCCTGGAGTTCACGGGCTACAAGTCGCCGCTGAAGGGCGCGTGCCTGCGGACCGTCGACGGTGCACCGCTCAACTCGGCGACGTTCAGGGACGGTTACACCATCGAGGCGTTCTACTGGCTGCCCGCCGACTGGAACGCCTCGCACAACGCCTGGGCCGGGCTGGTCAGCCGCACGGGCCGCAACGGCTCCGTCGGCACGGTGACGGACGACCCCGACGAACCGCTCGCCACCCTGTCGCTGTCCGACGGGCCGGGTCCGCAGTGGGCCGTACACCCCCTGAACCAACAGCAGTTGGCCACCAACTGGGGGGACGAGACGGACCCCGAGATCTGGTGGCACCTCGCCGTCGTCAACGACGGACGGCACACCACGATGTACGTCCAGGGCTGCCCGGTGGCCCGCAACCCGCACGCCCCCGCGATCGGCATCGCGTCCTCCGGCCGGCCGTGGCTGCTCGGCGGATACGAGTACGCGGACAAGATCGACCAGATCCTGCACGGCCGCCTCGGCGACGTCCGGATCGTCTCCCGGGCCCTGCCCGTCTCCTCCTTCATGACCCGCTGAGTTCATGAACCACTGACAGCCCTCCAGAGGACTTCGAACCATCATGACCGAGCAGCAGCTGCCCACCTGGGCCGACCCGTCCGTCTCCCCCGCCACCCTCGACGCGCAGGGCGTCTCCCGACGCCAACTCCTGCGCCGCGCGGGCCTGTTCGGCGCCGCGTTCACCCTCGGCGCGGGCCCGCTCGCCGCGCCCGCGGTGGCGGCCGGGCGGGGCTACGGCGGCAACGACCCGCGCCTCGCCTACCTCGTCGGCGACCACCACGTGCACTCCGTGTACAGCCACGACGCCAAGTACACGTTCTCCCAGCAGGCCAAGGCCGCCGCGACGTACGGCCTCGACTGGATGGTGTTCAACGAGCACTCCAACTTCGGACACGCCAACTACGGCGCGAAGTTGGAGCACGCCGAGATCCTCAAGGCCCGCGCGGAGAACCCGCGTCAGCTGATCTTCCAGGGCCTGGAGTGGTACATCCCGGCTGCCGAGCACTGCACGATCTTCGCGGCGCCCGGCCGCCACGAGGTCGACCTGCTCACGCAGTTCGAGCTGGCCTACGACGGCAAGCTGCTGGGTTACACCGAGGGCTCGGCCGGCGCCACGGACACCGCCCGCAACGAGGCCCACGCCGTGAAGGCCATCAAGTGGCTTGCCGAGCAGCGCCGTTCGGGCTACGTCGACGACGTCCTCGTCCTCGCCAACCACCCGCTGCGCCTCGGCATCGACTCCCCGCACGAGATGCGCGCCTGGCGTGACGCGGCCCCCGAGATCATGATCGGCATGGAGGGGGCACCCGGCGCCCAGGGCGCGGCCCTGCCCGGCTGGCGGGGTGCGACGTCGATCCGGGGCGAGTACGAGAACAAGCCGTCGGCACAGTCCTGGGCCGGGTATCCGGCGGACGCGTATGTGACGTACGGCGGTTTCGACTGGGCGACGGCGACCGTCGGCGGGCTGTGGGACTCGATGCTGGCCGAGGGCCGGCTGTTCTCGATCACCACGAACTCCGACAACCACCGTACGGTCTACGACACTTGGGCCAACGGCGCCTGGCCCGAGGGGCAGAACTTCGACAACACCGGCAAGCTGCCCGACCCGGTGCAGACCGGCACCCCGCAGCCCGGCAGCGACTTCTGGCCCGGCGAGTTCAGCCGCACGCATGTCGGCGTGACCCGTTACGGCTACGGCGCGGTGATGGCGGGGATGCGCGCGGGCCGGGTCTGGGTCGATCACGGGCATCTGCTGGACGGGCTCGACGTGCGTCTGAAGCGGGACTGCGACGGCGGCCGGGGCGTCACGCTGGGCGGCCGGCTGCGGGTCCGCAAGGGCGACCGGCTCACGCTGAGCGTCACGGTGACGACCGCCTCGCGGCCCAACGCCCAGGGAATCCTGCCGGAGTTGGCGCACGTGGACGTGATCCGGGGCGCGGTGCGCGGTGCGGTGTCCGACCGGGACGCGTGGCGGGCACCGGACACGAAGGTGGTCCGTACGGCCGACGTGAACGGCCGCAAGGGGACGTACACCCTGCGCATCCCGGTGACCGCCGGGGACGAGTCCTTCTACCTGCGGCTGCGCGGCAGCGACGGCGAGCGGCACGGCGCGGGCTACCTCGGCGCCTCGGTCGACCCGCACGGCCCGGTCCCCCACGAGCCCGGAAACGGTGACCCGTGGGCCGACACATGGTTCTATTCCAACCCCATCTTCGTCGACCTGGCAGGTAATTGATGAAGCGTCAACTCACTGTCCTCGCCGCCTTATTGGGTGCTTTCACGCTCGGCGTGAGCATCTCCTCGGCCGCCGCTGCCACCACCTGGGCGGAGACCGGAACGGCCTACACCGACAGCCTCGGCGGCGGTGAGGGCGTCGCGTCCCGCGCGGACGGCTCGCTGCTGTACCGCGGGCCGGCGTCCATCCCGCTGGATCTGCGCGCCCAGGGCTGGAACCACATCGGTGACCCGGACATCGCGAACGGCTACGTCTTCGACGCCTACCAGGCGGCCGACACGGGCACGTCCAAGATGTTCGCGGTCACCACGCCGTCCGGGACGCGCTACACGTACGTCCACCCGCTCGACTCGGGCGAGAAGATCAACAACTCCTTCGACGCCATCTCGCCGGACACGCAGTGGATGGTGTCGGGCGAGTGGGGCGACCAGTCCAGACTCCAGGTCTTCCCCACTCCCCTGCTCAACCCGTCCACTCCGGCGACGGGCGGAACGCTGCCGCAGGCCGGGCAGATCACCCTGGACAGGACGGTGAACGACATCCAGGGCTGCGACTTCGTGACGGACACCCGCCTGGTGTGCGTCTCGGACGACGCCTCGGGGACCAAGTTCCCCGAGATCCGCCCGCTCCTCCAGGTCGACCTGCCGCACAAGCTGGACGGCCAGCCGGTCACCGGCACGGTCACGAGCCTGTTCGCGCTGCCCCAACGCAGCATCTGCACGGGCACGTTCGAGGCCGAGGGCGTCGACTACGACGTGAACAGCGGGACGTTGCGGGCCGAGGTGGTCCAGCCGGGGGTGTGCGTGGTGTCGACCAGCGTGTACTCGTACAAGCAGCAGTAGCGGTAGTGGCGGTGAGGGTTCCTCAGGCGTAGAAACGCGAGAGGCTCTGCAGGACGGCGGCGGGCTTCGGCCCGCCGTCGATCTCTATCGTCCCGTCGACGGCGATCTGCACCCCGCCCGGCACGTCCTCCACCGACGCGAGCCTCGCGGCGAGCCGGATCCGCGAACCGACCTTGACCGGTGCGGGGAAACGCACCTTGTTCAGGCCGTAGTTGACCTTCGTGGACACGCCCTCGACGTCCAGCAGCTCGGTGAAGAGCGGGATGAAGAGGGAGAGGGTCAGATAGCCGTGCGCGATGGGCGCGCCGAAGGGGCCCGCGGCGGCCTTCTCCGGGTCGACGTGGATCCACTGGTGGTCGCCCGTCGCGTCGGCGAAGGTGTTGATGCGTTCCTGGGTGACCTCGATCCACTCACTGGTGCCCAGGTCGCTGCCCGCGAGCTTCTTGAGTTCGTCGAGTCCGTTGACGGTGATGCCCATTTCGCTTCCCTTGCTCAGGAGTTGGTGCCGAAGCGCTTGCGCACCCGGGACTTGAGGAGCTTCCCCGAGGCGGTGCGCGGGAGTTCGTCCGCGACCACCACCGACTTGGGGATCTTGTACTTGGCCAGGCGGCCGGCCAGCGAGGCCAGTACCTCGTCGGGGTCCAGCGAGGCACCTTCGCGCGGTACGACGACCGCCCGCGGGACCTCGCCCCACTTGTCGTCCGCGACCCCGATGACCGCGCACTCGACGATGTCGGGGTGGGTCAGGAGCAGGTCCTCGATCTCGGCGGGGTAGATGTTCTCCCCGCCTGAGATGATCATGTCCTTCATACGGTCGACGATGTACACGTAGCCGTCGTCGTCGGTCCGGGCCGCGTCCCCGCTGCGGAACCAGCCGTCGGCGAAGACCGCTGCAGTCTCCTCCGGAAGCCCCCAGTACCCGGGCATGACATGCGGTCCGCGCACCACGACCTCGCCGGTCTCGCCGACGTCGGTGGGGGTGAGGTCCGGCCGTACGACCCGTACGTCGCTGAAGAAGTGCGGCACACCCGCCGAACCCGCCTTGCTCACCGCGTGTTCGGCGTCCAGGAACAGGGTTCCGGGCGCGGCCTCCGTCATGCCGTAGCCCTGGAGGAAGGTCAGCCCGCGCTCCTGGTAGGCGGCGATCAGCGGGGACGGGACCGGGGAGCCGCCGCAGGTGAGGATGCGCAGCGAGGACAGGTCGGCGTCGGCCCAGCGGGGGTGGCGGGCGATCTGGTCGAACATCGTCGGCACCCCGAACATGAAGGTGATCCGGTGCCGTTCGACCAGGTCGAAGGTGGCGTCGGGGTCGAAGGACTCGACCAGGACGCAGGTGCCGCCCTTGAGCAGCACCGGCAGGGTGAGCATGTTGAGGCCGGCCGTGTGGAACAACGGGGCGGAGACCAGGGCGCGTTCGTCGGCGATCAGGTCGGTGTCGACGAGGACGTTGAGCGCGTTCCAGGTCAGGTTGCCGTGCGTGAGCATGGCGCCCTTGGGGCGGCCGGTCGTGCCCGAGGTGTACATGATGATGCAGGTGTCGTCGGCGGTGACGGGCTCGTCGATGGGTTCGGCGGACGCCGCTTCGAGCAACTCCTCGTATTCGGGGCCGACTTCGACGTAGCTGCGGATGTCGGTGCTGCCCGGCAATCCGGCGACGAGGGCGGTGTGGGTCGGGCCGTAGACGAGGATCTTGGCCCCGGAGTCGGCGAGTTGGTAGGCGATCTCGGGGGCGGTGAGGCGGGTGTTGAGGGGGACGAAGACCGCGCCGAGCGTGCCGGCCGCGAACAGGGTCTCCAGGTAGGACGGGTGGTTGGGGCCGAGGTAGGCGATGCGGTCGCCGCGGCGGACGCCCCGGGTGCGCAGGGCGTGGGCGAGGCGGGTGGTTCGTGTATGCAATGTGCTGTAGTCCATCGACGAACGGTTGCTGCCCGTCGACGATCCACTGTCGACTGTCGGCGAACCACCGGTGGCTGTCGGCGATCCACCGCCGACCGTCGAGGATCCGCCGTACACCAGAGCCGTGCGGTGCGGGGTCTTGCGGGCCCGGCGTGCGGGCCATGACCCCAGTCCCTCGTTGCGCATCCGGTGCCCCTTACGTCAGTCCGAGCAGGCGGGCGGCGTTGTCCTTGAGGATCTTCGGTCTGACCTCGTCCTTGATGGGGAGCTTCTCGAAGTCGGCGAGCCAGCGGTCCGGGGTGAGGACGGGGTAGTCGGAGCCGAAGAGGACCTTGTCCTTGAGCAGGGTGTTCGCGTACTGCACAAGCTGCGGCGGGAAGTATTTCGGCGACCAGCCGGAGAGGTCGATGTGGACGCCGGGCTTGTGGGTGGCGACGGCGAGGGCCTCGTCCTGCCAGGGGAAGGACGGATGCGCCAGGATGATCTTGAGGTGGGGGAAGTCGGCGGCGACGTCGTCCACGTGGAGGGGGTTGGAGTACTTGAGGCGGATGCCGCCGCCTCCCGGTACCCCCGCGCCGATGCCCGTCTGGCCGGTGTGGAAGAGGGCGATGGCGCCCGTCTCCTCGATGACCTCGTACAGGTCGTAGGCCACGGCCCGGTCGTTGGGGAAGAAGCCCTGGATGTTGGGGTGGAACTTGAAGCCCTTGACGCCGTACTCCTCGACCAGCCGCCGGGCCCGCTTCACGCCCGCTCGGCCCCGGAACGGGTCGATGGACGCGAAGGGGACGAGGACGTCGGCGTTGGCGGCGGCGGCCTCGGCGACCTCCTCGTTCGGGACGGGCTCGGTGCCGGTCGCGGACTCGGCGTCGACCGTGAAGATCACGGCGGCCATCTTCCGCTCGCGGTAGTAGGCGGCGGTCTCCTCCAGGGTCGGTTTCCGCTTGCCCTCGACCTTGAAGTAGGCGGAGGAGGCGTCGTGGAGGTCGTCGTCCAGGGAGGAGTGGCCCTTGGAGGACACCTCCGCGTGGGTGTGGACGTCGATCGCGACGAGTTCGCTCAGGTCCATCACGCCTCCGGCAGCTTCGGTGCGGGGATGCCGACCGACTGGAGTTCGGCGCCGACCGAGGTGGGGAAGACGGCGGCCAGGGTGTCGGGGGTCCAGCCGCCGTCGGCGTAGGCGGCGCTGATCTCCTGCGGGTGGGACCAGAGTGCCACCTTGTCGCCGCCGATGCCGATGGCCTGGCCGGTGATGGAGCGCGCGGCCTCGGAGGCGAGGAAAGGGACGAGGGCGGCGCAGTCCTCGGGGGTGCCGAAGCCCTCGCCCTTGCGGAGGAAGTCGGGCAGCGGGTCGCCGTTCTTCATGGCCTCGATGTACGGGGCGAAGGCGGGGATCGTCTCGGTCATCGCGGTCGCGGCGACCGGCACGATCGCGTTGACGGTGATGCCGGCGCGGCCCAGTTCCATCGACCAGGTGCGGGCGAAGGCGGCGATGCCGGCCTTGGCGGCGGAGTAGTTCGTCTGGCCGAAGTTGCCGCGCTGGCCGGCGGGCGAGCCGACCAGGATCAGGCTGCCGCCCCCGCCCTGTTCGCGCATCCGTACGGCGGCGGCGCGGGCGCAGGTGAAGGTGCCCTTGAGGTGGGTGGTGATCACCGCGTCGAAGTCCTCGTCGGTCATCTTCCACAGCACCTTGTCGCGCAGGATGCCCGCGTTGGTGACCAGGACGTCCAGCCGCCCGAACTCCTCGACGGCCCGGTTCACCAGCCGTTCGGCGGCCTCGGTCGTGCCGACCGGGACCACCTCGGCGACGGCGGTGCCGCCCGCCTCGGCGATCGACTTCACGGCCTGGTCGGCCACCGCCTCGTCGATGTCGTTGACGACCACGGACGCGCCGTGGGCGGCCAGGGCGTGCGCGTAGGCGAGACCGAGGCCCCGGCCACTGCCGGTGACGACGGCGACCTTGCCGGTCAGATCGATGCTGGGCACGAGCGAGTCCCTTCACAAGGCGATGCGGCTGCCGGCCCCACCGGAGTGCGGCTGCGAGATCGAAGCTAAGAGCAATAATTGTTGACGTCAATAGTTGTTGCCGACGGACCAGGTGCGTCACACTGACCCCGAACCACCGCACGCCCCACCCCGGGGCCTCGACCCAGGGAGCCCGCCATCGCCCGCCAGCAGCACGCCGCGAACCCCCCGATCGACGCGCACGAGCCGTGGATGCGCGGGCTGCACGCGGACACCGGTTACCTCCTGTACCGGCTGGGCCTGCGCTCCGGCCAGCTCTTCAACACGTTCCTCCAGGAGTCGGGCCTGCGCCTGCGCCACTACGCGCTGCTCCGCTTCCTGGCCACGTCCGAGGGCGCCCTCCAGCGCGAGCTGAGCACGCGGCTGGGCTACGACCCGAGCGCGATCGTCGGCCTGGTCGACGACCTGGAGAAGCTGGGATTCGCCGAGCGGCGCCCTTCCCCCGACGACCGGCGAAGCCGCATCGTGGTCCTGACGGAGAACGGCCGCGGGTTCCTGCGCGACACGGACGAGGCCGGCCTGCGGGTGACGAACGAACTGCTCGGCCCGCTGGACGCGACCCAGCGGGAGACCCTGCACACGTTGTTGCAGCAGGTCGCCGAGGACGGACTCTCCTGACGCCGGACAAGGAGGTACGGCGATGACCACCACCCGGCCGGAGACGGCCGCGCGCTCCGCTCCCGACCGGCTGCTCGCCGTGCTCGCCGCCTTCGACCACGAGCACACGGCCCTGTCGCTGTCCGACATCGGCCGCCGGGCCGGACTCACCCTGACCACCGCGCACCGGCTCGCGGGCGCCCTCACCGAGTGGGGCGCGCTGGAGCGGGACGCGTCCGGCGTCTATCACGTGGGACTGCGGCTGTGGGAGATCGCGGCGCTGGCGCCCCGCGGCCTCGCCCTGCGTCAACTGGCCCTGCCCTACCTGGAGGACCTCTACGAATCGACGCACGAGAACGTGCAGTTGGCGGTGCGGGACGGCACGGAGGTCGTCTACACCGAGTGGATCTCGGGCCGTTCGGCGGTCGGCGTGCACATCCGGGTGGGCGCCCGCTGGCCGCTGCACGCCACCGGCGTCGGCCTCGCGTTGCTGGCCCACGACGAACCGGATCTCCAAGAGGCCTACTGCGCGGGCCCGTTGGCGTCCTTCACGCCGTACACGATCACCGATCCGGTACGGCTGCGGAGGGTGCTGGCCGAAGTGCGGCGCGCCGGCGTGGCGGTGAGCGACCGTCAGGTCACGGACGACGCGCTGTCGGTGGCCGCTGCGGTGCGCGGGCCCGGCGGTGCGGTGGTGGCGGCCGTCTCGGTCGTCGTGCCCCAGGTCGACGCCCAGGTACCGGCGTTGGTCCCGGCGGTACGGCTCGCTGCACGCGGGATCTCGCGGGCGCTGGGCTGGCGGCCGCAGCCGTGACGGGATCCGTTTCGCCCGGCGCGGATATCCCTCCCACCGGCGAGGCCCTGCCGGTGTGACGTCGCGATACTGGAACGGCCCTTGCCCCGAGGAGCCGCTCATGCGTGTGCAGCACTGGTTCGCGCCGGTCGTCGCCCGGCTCAGGACCGCCAATCCCTACGCCGTCGACTCGGCGCTCGCCGCGCTGGTCCTGTTCGCGGTGTCGTTGCAGTGGCTCTTCCCCGACGAGGGCGGCGATCCGCTCAGTTGGCAGGGCTGGCTGCTCGGGGCCGGTACGGCGGTGCCGCTGGTGTGGCGGCGGGCGGCGCCGTTCGCGACGGCGTGGGTGGTGTCGGCGGCCACGCCCGCGATGGCGGTGTACCACTCCCCGCCGCCTGACGTGATGTACGGCGGTCTCGTCGTCCTGTACACGGTCGCCGCCCGGTGCCTTCCCTGGCAGCGGCGGCTGATGCTCGCGGGCTGGCTGGCCGGCGTGTCCGTGGTCATGCAGCACAAGGAGCACGCCCGGCCCTTCGAGTACGCCTTCCATCTGCTGAGCCTGCTGTGCGCCTACGGCTTCGGCAGCCTCGCCCGGGTCCAGCGCGCCTACACCGCAGCCCTGGAGGACCGCGCCCGGCGTCTGGAACGCGAGCGGGCCGCCGACACCGCGCGGGCCATGGCACAGGAACGGGCCCGGATCGCGCGGGACATGCACGACATCCTGGCCCACGCGGTGAGCCTGATGGTGGTGCAGGCGGAAGCCGGTCCGGTGGTCGTGCGCAGCGATCCCGAGCAGGCCGAGGCCGCGTTCGACGCGATCGCGGGAGCCGGACGCGATGCGATGGCACAGCTCCGGCGCATCCTCGGAGTGCTCAAGGAGGAGCAGCGGGACGGGAGTTCGGGGCACCGGCCGCAGCCGGGGGTCGCCGCGCTGCCCGGTCTGGTGCGCCAGGTCGGCGAATCGGCCGGTCTGCGCGTCGGGTTGAGGACGGGCGGGGATCCGCGCCCGCTGCCCCCGGACACCGAGGTCGCCGTGTTCCGCGTTGTGCAGGAGGCGCTCACCAACACCGTGAAGCACGCGCACGCCCGCGCCGCTGCGGTCGAACTCGACTGGACGGCGGACGAGTTGGTGCTGACGGTGACGGACGACGGAAGAGGCCCCGCGGGGACCGTGGGCGGGCACGGGCTGATCGGACTGCGGGAGCGGGCGGCCGCCTGCGGGGGCACGGCACAGACCGGCTGCGGACCCGGCGGCGGCTTCCGGGTCGTCGTACGCCTGCCCGTCGCCGCCGACCGGCGGGCGGCCCTGGGGTGAGCATCCGGGTGGTGGTGGCCGACGACCAGGAACTGGTGCGCAGCGGCTTCAGCATGATCCTGGAGGCGCAGCGGGACATCGAGGTGGTCGCGGAGGCCGGGGACGGTGCCGAGGCGATCGCCGCGGTGCGCCGGCACGCGCCCGACGTGCTGCTGCTGGACATCCGTATGCCCGTGATGGACGGCCTGGAGGCGGCCCGTCAGGTGTGCGCGCAGTCCGCGTGCAGGGTGGTCATGCTGACCACGTTCGACCTGGACGAGTACGTGTACGAGGCGCTGTACGCGGGCGCCAGCGGCTTCCTCCTGAAGGACGTCCGGCGTGACGACCTCGTGCACGCGGTGCGGGTGGTCGCGGCCGGCGACTCGCTGCTCGCGCCGACGGTGACCCGGCGGCTGGTCGCGGACATCGTGCGCCGGCGCCGCGAGGAGGCCGCCGCCGAGGTCGCGCCCCGGCGCCTGGAGGTCCTGACCGCCCGCGAGGAGGAGACGCTGCGGCTGCTCGCCCGGGGCCTGTCCAACGCCGAGATCGCGAGGACCCTGTTCGTCAGCGAGCACACCGTGAAGACCCATGTCAGCAATGTGCTGGGCAAGTTGGGGCTGCGGGACCGGGTGCAGGCGGTGATCTGCGCGTACGAGACGGGGTTGGTGACACCGGGGGCGGCCTCCTAGTCCTCCCCCGCACGGGCGAGGAACGCTCCCCTCCTCCCCCGTACGACCGAGTCCCCGAAACCGCTCGTCCCGGCGATCCGGCGGCATCCCTTCCCGCAGCAGCCTGGGAGGCATGTCATCCGATGTCCTGCCGGGAGGGGCCGTGCTCGTCTCACTCGCCCGGGCGGCGACCCGCCGTCCGCTGACCGTGATAACCGTCTGGGTGCTCTTCCTGCTGCTCGGGTTCGGGCTCGGGACGGGCGTGTTCGGGCGGCTGTCCGACAATGTGCCCGAAGTCCCGGGCACCGAGCCGGAGTCGGCCGCGCAGTATCTCGACCGGGCCGATCCGACCGGTGAGACCGTCACCGGTGTCGTGGCGGGGGTCGCGGTCTCCGACCCCGCCCTGCGCAACCGGGTCGAGCGGGCCGTGGCGGACGTCCGCGCCCTCGCCGGGGTGGCCGCCGTACCGGACCCGTACAGCACACCCGGCCTCACCTCGCGGGACGGGCGGGCGCTGCTGATCCCCGTCACGCTCGAGGGCGGCCTGGGCGACGACGCCGAGGAGCACGTCGTGGACGCGGCGGCCGACCGGATCCGGGAGATCGACGCGCCCGAAGCCCATGTCAGCGGCGGCCCGTTGCTGGGCAAGCAGATCGGCGAGCGGGCCCAACAGGACGTGCGGCGCGCCGAGTTGGTCTCGCTGCCGGTCGTACTCGCCCTGCTGCTGGTCGTGTTCGGCGGTCTGCGGGCCGCCGCGCTGCCGCTGGTGATCGCGGTCAGCGGGATCGCGGGGGCGTTCCTGGCGCTGTTCGCCTTCAGCCAGGTCACCGACATCTCGGTGTACGCGATCCAGGTGACCACGATGCTGGGGCTCGGACTCGCCGTGGACTACGCCCTGTTGATGCTGGTCCGCTTCCGCGAGGAACGCCGGGACACTCCGGACGTGGTGGAGGCCGTGCACCGCACGGTGGCCCGGGCGGGCCGTACCGTGCTGTTCTCGGGGCTGACCGTCGCCGTCAGCCTGACCGGTCTGCTCGTCTTCCCGAGCACGTTCCTGCGCAGCATGGGCCTCGCGGTGGCGGCCGTGGTCGTCGTCGACATGCTGGCCGCGGTCACGCTGCTCCCCGCGCTGCTGGCCCGGTTCGGTGCCGGGATCGCACCGGCTCGGGCCAGGCCCGAGGCCGAGGAGGGGCGGGTGTTCGCCCGGCTGGCCCGCTTCGCGGCGCGCCGCCGGATCGCCGTCCTGGCCGTCGTCGTCCCGGCCCTGCTCGTCCTCGCGCTGCCGGTCACCGGCCTGCGGATCAGCATCGGCGACGCCCAGCAGCTCCCGAGGAGCACCGAGGCACGGCAGTTGTACGACACCGTCGACGCGCACTTCCCGGCCGGGACCGGGGTCTCCCCCGTGACCGTCGTCCTGCGACCGGGCACCGACGCCGCGACCGCCGACCGTGTCCGCGCCCTCTCCCCGAACGCCGCGTCCCGCGCCCTGCCCGACGGCGGCACGGTCGTGTCCCTGCAACCGCCCGGCAGCGCCGACGGCGACGCGGCGACCGGCCTCGTCCGCCAGGTCCGGGAGACGCGTGGCACCGCGCCGGTCCAGGTCACCGGTACCGCCGCCCGGTTGGTCGACTTCCATGCGATGCTCGCCGACCGCGCCCCGTGGGCCGCCGCGACCGTCCTGGCCGGAATCTTCCTCCTCCTGTTCGCCTTCACGGGCTCGGTGCTGATCCCGCTGCGCACCATCGCGACGACCCTCCTCAGCCTGGGGGCCGCGCTCGGCGCCGTGGTGTGGGTCTTCCAGTACGGCCATCTCGCCGGCGCCCTCGGTGCCCAGGGGCTGGGCGCGTTGAGCCTGACGGCACCGCCGCTGGTCGTCGCGATCGCCTTCGGGCTCGCCATGGACTACGAGCTGTTCATCCTGGCCCGGATGCGCGAGGCCCGGCGCCTGACGGGCGACGACGAGAAGGCCGTGGTGACCGGCCTGCGCCGCTCGGGCAGAGTGGTCACCTGCGCCGCCCTGTTGCTCGCGGTCGTCTTCGGCGCCTTCATGACGGGCGGCTTCTCCCCGATCCTCCAGATCGGCCTGGGCCTCACCCTGGCGGTGCTGATCGACGCAACTGTCGTACGGATGCTGCTGGTTCCGGCGACGATGGCGCTGCTCGGGCGGCGGGCCTGGTGGGCGCCGAAGGTGTTGCGCCGGGCGCACGACCGGTTCGGGCTGCGTGAAGAGGCGCCCGTGGAGCGGGAGTTGGCGAGCCGGTGAAGCGGTGAGCCGTGGATTCGAGCCCGGCGGGGGCTACTTGTTCTCGCCGGGCCTTCCCCCGTGGTCGCCGTCGCCCGGGGTGTCGTTCCCCGGTTTCGCCGAGGCGGTGGCAGTGCCGGTGGCGTTGGCTGCGGGTGGCATGTGGTCGCCGCCGTCGCCGGACTTGCCGGTCGCGCCGGAGGCGTTGAGCTGGAAGGCGAGGAGGAGGGCGGCCGCGGCGAGGGTCGCGGTGAGCCAGAGGGTGATGCGTCGCATGGATACTCCTGAAGGTGGGGTGGGGGTGTCACCAGGCGAAGTCTTCGGTGTGGACGCTGTCGCGGTGGGCGCCGGCGGCGCGGGCGGCCCTGCGGACGGCGGTGATCCAGGCGGGCGGGCCGCAGACGTAGACGTCGCGGTGCTCGATGTCGGGGACGAGGTTCGTGAGGGCCTGGACGTCGTCGGTGAGGTGCCCGGGGCCCGCGGCCTGCCAGGAGGTGTCGGCGCGGCGGGGGCCGGGGAGGAGGATCAGTTCGACGCCCCGGTCGGCGGCGAGGGCGCGGAGTTCGTCGGCGAACACGGCGTGTTCGCCGGCGCCGTAGCGATAGATGAGCGTGGCCTCGCCGGGGGCGTACGGGGTGTCCTCGATCAGGGCGCGCAGGGGGGTGATGCCGATTCCGGCGGCCATGAGGAGCAGGCGGGGCCGGGTGCGGCGGCGGGCGGTGAGGGTGCCGTAGGGGCCCTCGATCAGGGCGCGGGTGCCGGGGGTGAGGCGGGCGGCGCGGGCGCTGCCGTCGCCGGCGGCCTTGACGGTGATGCGGAGCCGGTCGGGGGTGGGGGCGGCGGAGAGCGTGTAGGGGTTGCCGCGGGACCAGCCGGGGCCGTCGAGGAAGCGCCAGACGAAGAACTGGCCGGAGACGGTCCGCATCCGGTCCAGGCGGTGCCCCTTGAGTGTGACCGACACCGTGCCGGGTGCCTCGGTGACCACGGACTCCACGCGCAGCCGGTGGCGCAGCGAGCGCCAGGCGGGCAGGGCGAGGCGGTGGAGGAGGGTGGCGGCGAACGCGAAGCCGTAGAGGCACCACCAGTAGACGCGGGTCCAGGTCTCGTGGAAGTCGGCGCCGTCGGTGAAGGTGTGCGGGAAGGTGGCCGCGATGCCGGCGTAGGAGTAGAGGTGCAGCAGGTGCCAGGACTCGTAGCGCAGTCGGCGGCGGGCCGCGCGGATCGAGGTGACGACGACCATGATCAGCGCGAGGGTGCCCGCGGTCGCGCAGAGCATCCAGGAGTCGGTGACGAACAGCCGCAGCAGCGCGGCCGGTTGGGCCGACGGTTCGCGGACGGTGCGTTCGACGGCGAACAGGACGACGTGGGCGATCATCAGCCAGAACGAGGCGAAGCCGAGCAGGCGGTGGCGGCGGGTGAGCAGGTCGTGGCCCCAGGAGCGTTCGACCCACGGGATCCGGGCGAGGACGACGACCTGGAGGATCATCAGGTCGGAGGCCAGCAGTCCGGCGAGCAGGCCGAGGGAGCCGGTCGCCCGGCCGGAGGCGGTGAGGGAGAGCGGGCCGCCCTGGTTCATCACCCACAGGGCGACGACCGCGACCACGGAGAGGATCGCGAGCGCGCCGAGCGGGTCGGCGGGCGTGAACCCCCTGCTGCGGGGTGGGGCGGGCGGTGTGCGCGGCCCTCGGGGCAGGACGGTGGGCAGGGTCATCGGCCGGCTTCCTTCGTCGCGGGGTCGGGAGGGGGCGCCGTTCGGGCGGAGCCTGTGATCACCCTCGCGACGGTTTTTGTGGCTGCTCTAAGAAAGCGGCGCGGGTGTGCCGCCCGGGGGCGGTGGGCGGGCCGCTGACCTGTGCCGACTTCGGCTCGGCGGGCGGAGTGGGCCGCGTGGTTCTTAGACTTCCTTGTCGTTCGGCGCCGATCCTTGGGGCAGGCGACGGTGTCCGCTGCCGCGGGTGCCGGTGAGGAAGAGGTGCTGCATGGCGGCGGTGGGCCGTGGACCGGAGGTGCTGGTGGTCGACGACGACCCCGGCGTGCGCGCGGCCCTGGACCTGGGGCTCGGTCTCGAGGGCTTCACGGTGCGGCTCGCCGAGGACGGCGAGGCGGCGCTCGACGAGGTCGCCGGCCGGCCGCCGTCGGTGATCGTCCTGGATGTGACGATGCCGGGCCTGTCCGGCGTCGAGGTCGTACGTGTGCTGCGCGCCCAGGGCCGGACGCTGCCGGTGTGCATGCTGTCCGCCCGTGACGAGGTCGACGACCGGGTCGCGGGACTGGCGGCCGGCGCGGACGACTACGTCGTCAAACCGTTCTCCATCGGGGAGTTGTCCGCTCGCCTGCACGCGATGGTGCGCCTGCACGAGTCGACCACCGAGCGGTCCCTGGTCGTCGGCGATGTCGCGATCGAACCCGCGCGCCGCGTGGCGTCCCGGGCCGGACGCGAACTCCGGCTGACCACCCGCGAGTTCGACCTGCTGCTCGCGCTCGCCCACCGGCCCGGTCAAGTCCTGTCCCGGGCCCAGCTGTTGGAGCAGGTCTGGGGCTACACCTGGGACGTGGACACCAACGTGGTGGACGTGTTCATCGGCTACCTCCGCAAGAAGCTGGAGGCCGACGGCGGCCCCCGGGTGCTGCGGACCGTCCGCGGTATCGGCTTCGTCCTGCGCACCGGCCCGTGAGGTGGCTGCCGCGCAGTCTGCGCTCCCGGATCACGGTCGCGGTCGCGGTGCTGGTGACCGTCGTGGTCGCGCTCGCCGGGCTCGTCATCGTCGCGCGCATCGACCACCGCGACCGTACCGACGTCGACCGTCAGCTCACCGCCCGCGTCGAGAAGGGCGACCAGGACGCCGAAAAGCTCCTCGACCAGCGCGGGCATCCGGACGCCGGGCAGGGCGGGGACGACTACGGCGGGCTGCTGGCCGGCAGCCAGAGCCTGGTCCGGCTGATCTCCGGCGGGAAGGTCGTCGCCCAGCACGGCGAGACCCCGACCGCCCCGCTGCCGCCGCCGGCACGCGACGGCTACCGCACCGTCGACACCGGCGGGCAGACCTGGCGCTCGCTGACCCGGCCCCTGGACACCGGCGGGTACCGTCTCGAGGTCCTCCAGGACATCGACCCCATCGAACGGCGGCTCGCGGACAACACCGCGATCGTCGCCGCCGTCACCCTCTTCGCCGCCCTCGCCACGGCCGGCGGGGTCTGGCTGCTCACCCGGATCATCCTCCAGCCGCTGGAACGCCTGCGGACCGGCGCCCTCGCGATCAGCGCCGACACGGCCGGGCCCCAACTCCCCGCCGCCGAACGCCCGCAGGAGGTCGCCGACCTCTCCCGCGCCCTGAACAGCATGCTGGACCAGTTGCGTACGAGCATGGAGTCCACCCGCCGTTTCACCGCCGACGCCGGACACGAACTGCGCACCCCGCTCACCAGCATCGGGGTGACCCTGGAGACCCTCCAGCGCAACCCCGGCCTCCCGACCGCCCAGCGGGCCCGGGCCCTTGAGGCGATGAGCGCGGAGCACCGCCGTATCACCGCCCTGCTCACCGGACTGCAGACGCTCGCCCGCGGCGACGCCCACGCGCTGCCCGAACGCAGCCGGGTCGTGGTGGGCGAACTCCTCGACACGGCGGTCGCCCAGGCGGCCCGCCGCCACCCCACGACGACCTACCGGCTGTCGGCCGACGTGCCCACGCCCGTGCACGTGGACGGCTGGCCGGTCGGGCTGCGCCTGGCCGTCGACAACCTCCTCGACAACGCGGCCCTGCACGGCCGCCCCGGCGGTGATGTCGAGGTCCGGCTCACCCGGGACGCCGGGACGGTGCGGATCGGTGTCGGCGACGACGGCCCGGGCATCCCCGCCGGTCAACGGCACGCCATGACGGAACGCTTCACCCGCGGCGCCCGCACCCGCTCCCCCGGCTCCGGCCTCGGCCTCGCCCTCGTCGACCAGCAGGCCCATCTCCACCACGGGACACTCCACCTCGGCGTGAGCCGTGGCGGGGGCCTGGAGGCCACGCTCGCCCTCCCGGCGGCGGAAGGGGAAGAACCCCACGGGCAGCCGACTCAGGACTGAGCGGGCCCCGTCTCACCCGGCCAACCCCGCCAGCATCCGCCGGTCCCTGGGCGCCGCCTTCCGGTCGAGTCGCGCGTCCAGCAACCGCCGGGCCGCGTCGCACCGCCCCGCGGACACGAGCGCGTACAGCAACGTCTCCTCGACGACCTCGCGTTGGGCCGCGCTGCCGCCCACCTTGCGCAGGACCGGGAGGAGCGCGTCGAGGCCGTGGGCCGCGTCGTGGAAGCGGTGTTCGACGAGGGCGGCGAAGGCCTCGCAGAGCGGGGCGATCACCTCGCGCTGCACCGGATCGGCCCCCGCCGCGTGGTCGCGGAGACGGCGCAGCGCCGGGAGGTCGCCGGCCGCGGTGAGGGCCACCGCCACGTGCAGCGCGGTGAACGCGGTCGCGGGCCGCTCCAGGACCTCGCAGGCCACGGAGTCCAGTACGTCCGAAGTCGGCAGCTCCCCCTGCCAGTTGCCGCTGAGCCGGGCCCGCCACAGCAGGGACCCCGAGTCGACCAGCGCGCGCACCCCGGTCACCCGCCCGGGCGCCAACTGCGCGAACCAGCGCCTGCGTACGGCGGCCGGGTCGTCCAACGCGAGTTCGTGCAGGGCGATGTGCCAGGAGAAGTGGGCCCGGTGGACCGCGCCCCGGCCCTGTCCGGACACCCAGCCGTCGAGCCAGTCCCGGCCCGCCTCGTGGGCGCCGGACTCGTAGTGGACGTGGGCCAGCGCGTGCACGGCGTGACCGGAGGCGGGCTCGACTCCCAGGGCGCGGTGGGCGAGTTCGCCCGCCTCGTGCAGCCGGCCCTGCTCCTGGCGCAGGAAGGCGAGCAGCGAGGTGTGGAACCAGTGCCCGTCGTAGGCGGGGGAGGTGCGCTCGACGAGGCGGAGCGCGTAGTCGTCGTCCAGGTCGGTGGCGCCGGAGAAGGCGATGGTGGGTACGGCGGCGGCGAGGGCGAGCGCGTCGGCGGGGTGGGTGTCGAGGTGCCGTATCAACGCGCGGTCCCCGTCTGCGGATTGGACCCGGCGGGTGATCACGTCCACGAAGGACCGCTCCCGCTCGTCGGCCCGCTCCAGGGCGCAGCGCTGGGCGTCGGCGAGGGCGCGGGGTACGTCGACGGCGGCTCCGCACTCGTGGCCGAGAAGGGCCAACGCCGCGTGTCCCAGGGCGAATCCGGGGTCCAGGGCGACCGCGCGGGCGAAGGCGTCCTCGGCTCCGGCGCGCACTTTGAGAACGCGGTCGAGTCCGCTGCGGTAGGCGGTGGCGGCCTCGGCGTGGGTGGAGAGCGGGAGTCCGAGTCCGTCGACGGGCCTGCGGCGGGCGGTGCGGCGGGCCGGGGGTGCGAGCAGTTGCCGGGCCAGGGCGGCGGCCTGGACGCGGATCTCGGGGATCGCGGTGGTCTCCCACAGTTCGCCGCGCCGTGGGGCGCCGAGGGTGAACAGGGGCCGTACGCAACGGCCTCGGGCGTCGAGGAGGCGTCCGTCGCGGGTGGCGACGCCCATGCCGAGCGGCCCCGGCACCGCCCTTCCCGTCGCGAACAGGCCGCGCCACAGCGGGTCTTCGAGCCGCTGCCCCGGACCGGTGCAGTCGATGATCCAACCGACGCGCAGTGTACGGCCGTTGGAGAGTGTGACTGTCAACCGCCCGCCGTCCTCGACGACGTCGGTGATCGCGCCGGTGTGCACCTGGAGGCGGCGTGCGGTGCGGGCCCGGGCGACCGACTCGGCGGAGGTGGGTGCCATGCGGTGCCGGTGGGTGTTCCAGATGGCGCTCTCGTGGGCGAGGAACTCCCCGCGTTCTGCGGGGGTGAGGCTGTGCCAGAGGCGCGCGGTGTGCGGGCGGAGGCTGTCGAGTGCGGGCCGCCAGTCGCCGTGGGTGCGCACGGAGCGGCTGACGTGCCGGTAGACGGTCCGGCGCAGTCCGCTCAGGGTCAGCTCGCGCGGCCAGCTCGGTGCCTCCATCGGGCCGGCCGGTCCCAACGCGTGCGGCTGCGGCAGGAGTCCGCTGCGGGAGGCGGCGTGCACGGTGCGTTCGGGGCGGTCGAGGGTGAGGGCGAGGTCGACGGCGGTGAGGCCGGTGCCGACGAGGAGGATGTCGGCGGTGTCCTCGCGTACGGCGTCCAACGCCCCTGGTGTCCAGGGCGAGTCGACGAAGCGGGGCGAGGTGCGCAGCGCGGGCGGGGCCCAGGCGGCCGTGGGGGCGGCGGGGCCGGTGGCGAGGACGGCGCTGTCGGCGGTGAGGAGTCCCCCGTCGGCGAGGTGGAGTTCCACCGGGCCTGTGGGGGTGCCGGTACAGCTCTCCGCGCGGGTGCGCAGCCGGCGTACGGAGACGGTGCCGTGGGAGCGGACGACGGCCTGGGCGAGGGTGTCGGCGAGGTAGGCGCCGTAGCGGTAGCGGGTGGCGAAGTCGGCGCCGCCGACGGTGGGTTCGCCGTGGCGGCACAGCCAGCGGGTGAAGTGGCCGGGGTCGTCGGGGTAGCAACTCATGCCGCCCGCCGGGACGTTGAGGCGGTGGCGCGGGTCGGGTGTCGCGTAGGCGGTGCCGCGGCCGGCCTCCGGGGCCGGATCGACCAGTACCAGGTCGAGGGGGGTCCGGCGGCGGGTGGCGCTCTCGCACAGCTGGACGGCGGTCAGGGTGCCTGCCGCGCCCGCTCCGACGATCGCCGTGGTGGGCCGCTTGCGGACTTCGGTCACGAATGCCTCCGGCGTGGTCTGCCGCGGAGCCGCCGAAGCGGAACTCCGCCTTCAGTTCCTTCCTCACTATTCCGACCGGGTTGGTGGGGAAGCCATGGCGGGACGGGGATCTCACCGGATACTCAGGGCACCGGTCGGCGCGTTCATACTCTGTTCACACTCGCGGAGCGTCCGACAACCGTGGTTTCAGGCCTTCTTTCAGGTTCTCTTCACAGGAATCTCAGGTTGGGGCCCTGGGATTCAAAGATTCAATCCAGGGAAGTGACGCAGGATGCAACGGCACTGGTGATCTCGTCGCGTACGGCCAGGGGGTGTGCGCGGCATATGGAGGAAGGCCTGCCGTGGGCGTGTCGCACATATCCAACCGGTCCGAGAAGCCGTCGGAGAGGTGGTCCCGGCGTGGGATCCTCACCGTGCTCGGGGTGGTGCCGGCGGCTGTGCTGACCGGATGCAGCGGCTCGGCGGGCGCCGCGGAGAGCGCCTCGTCCGGGGGTGCGTCGGCGACGGCGTCGGTGAAGGCCGCGAAGACGCCGACCGTCACGGTCTCCCCCGCCGACGGCACGAAGAAGGCCGATTTCTCGGCCCCGGTCACGGTGACGGTGACCGACGGCACGTTCGCCACGGTGAAGGTGACCGGCAACGACGGCTCCACGCTCGCCGGGACCTTCAACGACGCCAGGACGAAATGGACGTCCACGAAGAACCCGTACTCGGGCACGAAGTACACGGTCGCCGCGCAGGCGCAGGGCGCCGCCGCGAGGACCGCGACCTTCACCACCAAGTCGCCCGGTGAGACCTTCGTCGGCTACTTCACCCCCGAGGCGAACTCGACCTCCGGCGTCGGCATGCCCGTGTCGATCAACTTCACGCACGCCGTCAAGGACCGCGCCGCCGTCCAGAAGGCGATCACCGTCACCGCCGAGCCCGCCGTCGAGGTCGTCGGCCACTGGTTCAGCGACACCCGCCTCGACTTCCGCCCCGAGACCTACTGGGCGGCCGGCACGAAGATCACGCTGAGCCTGCGGCTGAAGGACGTCGAGGGCCAGGACGGCATCTACGGCGTCCAGTCCAAGGACGTCACCTTCGACATCGGGCGCGAGCAGATCAGCACGGTCGACCTGTCCAGTAAGGAGATGGTCGTCAAGCGGGACGGCAAGACCCTGGCCACCTACCCGGTCAGCGGCGGCAACGCCCAGCACACCACCTGGTCCGGGATCATGGTGATCAGCGAGCGGTTCAAGCAGACCCGCATGGAGTCCTCGACGGTCGGGCTCGGCGACGAGTACGACATCTCCGACGTCCCGCACGCCCAGCGCCTGACCACCTCCGGCACCTTCGTGCACGGCAACTACTGGGCGTCCACCTCGGTGTTCGGCCACGAGAACACCAGCCACGGCTGCGTCGGCCTGCACGACGCCAAGGGCGCGAACAACACCTCGGTGGCGGGCTACAAGTTCTACGACAGCTCGATGCTCGGCGACGTCGTCATCGTGAAGAACTCCGGCGAGAAGACGGTCGCGGCCGACAACGGCCTCAACGGCTGGAACCTGTCCTGGGCGGACTGGAAGGCGGGCAGCGCGGTCTAGGACCCGCCGTGTCCGGGAGGCCGGTCCAGGAGGCGGGTCCGGGAGACCGTTCCGGGGCCGCTCGGAAACCGCCTCTTTCACCGTATTCATCGCCTTCATCACCTGAACTCCCGCACAGCGAAAGGACTTTCGCGGCTTCACCTCTTGACGGCCGGAGTGGCTGAGAGCACATTGACCGCGCACCCCACTGCGTGAGAGCGCTCTCAAGCAGCAGGCGCGGCACCCGCACCCCACTCCGTATCCGAGAGGCACCCATGAGTGAAACCTCCGGCACGCAGCGCAGACCCCGTCCCCTCCGGCGCGTTGTGATCGCCGCCCTCAGCACCCTCGGCCTGGCGATCGCCACCGCCACGGCCTTCACCCTGCCCGCGGACGCCTCCGCGCCCACGCCCCCCACGGGCTGGACGCAGGTCTTCCTCGATGACTTCAACGGCACCGCGGGCACCGGCGTCTCCACCACCAACTGGCAGTACGACACCGGGACTTCGTATCCGGGCGGCGCCGCCAACTGGGGCACAGGCGAGGTCGAGACGATGACCTCCTCCACCAACAACGTGGCACTCGACGGCAACGGCAACCTGTTGATCACCCCGCGCCGGGACGCCTCCGGCAACTGGACCTCGGGCCGTATCGAGACCAACCGCACCGACTTCCAGCCGCCGGCCGGCGGGAAGCTGCGCGTCGAGGCCCGCATCCAGATGCCGAACGTCACGGGCTCGCCGGCGCTCGGCTACTGGCCCGCGTTCTGGATGCTGGGCGCGCCCTACCGGGGCAACTACCAGAACTGGCCCGGCGTGGGCGAGTTGGACATCATGGAGAACGTCCAGGGTCTCAACACCGACTGGGCGACGATGCATTGCGGCACCAGCCCGGGCGGCCCCTGCAACGAGACGACCGGCATCGGCGGCAACACCGCCTGCACCGGCACCACGTGCCAGGCCGGCTTCCACACCTACGCCATGGAGTGGGACCGCTCGACCAGCCCGGAGCAGATCCGCTTCTACCTCGACGGCGTCAACTTCCACACGGTGAACGCCAGTCAGGTCGACGCGACCACCTGGGCCAACGCCACGAACCACGGCTTCTTCATCATCCTGAACGTGGCGATGGGCGGCGGCTTCCCGGCGGCGTACGGCGGCGGCCCCACCAGCGCCACCGACCCGAACCACCCGATGACGGTGGACTACGTCCAGGTGCTCCAGTCCACAGGCAGTGGGAGCGGTACCACGACCCCGCCGACCGGCAACCGGGACGCCTACGGCGCCATCCAGGCCGAGTCCTACGACAGCCAGTCCGGCACCATCGCCGAGACCACCACGGACACCGGCGGCGGCCAGGACCTCGGCTCGATAGCCAACGGCGACTGGGCGCTCTACAAGGGCGTCAACTTCGGCTCCACGGCGGCCACCCAGTTCTACGGCCGGGTCGCGAGCGGTGCGGCGAGCGGGGTCAGCGGTCTGGTGCAGGTACGCCTGGACAGCCCGACCGCGACACCGGTCGGCAGCTTCGCGCTGGCCAACACCGGGGGCTGGCAGTCGTGGAAGACAGTGCCGGCGAACATCAGCTCGGTCACCGGCACCCATGACGTCTATCTCACCTTCAGCAGCGGCCAGTCGGCGGACTTCGTGAACGTCAACTGGTTCGACTTCGGGCACTGACCTCCGGACGCCGGTCGGTTCACGCCCAGAAGCGCCGGAGGATGCCCGACCTGGTTCGTCCCTCGGCCCTGCCACTGCCCTCGTGCCGGACCGAGATCCGGTCGCCGGGCAGGGCATCCAGCCCGTGCACCCGTCCGGCGTCCACGAGGACCACGTCGACCTGTCCCCGCAGCACGTTCCGCAGCGGGGACAGGTCGACGGCCGCCTCGTAGCTCTGACAGGTGAGGCGCAGCTTCAGGGAATTGAGCGCGGGAAAGACCCCGGCGACATCCGGAATCCGCTCGCCCACCAGGACCCCGTCCAGCTCCAGTGCGGTGACCTGGTGCAGCGGTACCGCCGGAAGCGGGATGCCGTACGACGACGTGAGGGTGAGGGACGCCGGGTTCTCGGCCCCGGAGAGGAAGCCGAGGTCCACGCCGTGGGGCAGGCGGTGCAGAGTGAGTTCCTCGGCCGGGCTCTCGGCGAGGGCGGTCAGGTCCGTGATCACGTCGCACG
>Ga0307511_10000079_pt1 | contig 81781 bp, 61 predicted proteins | sample 13_EM_MG_FD_200266 | JGI IMG/M metagenome (GOLD analysis project Ga0307511, IMG submission 200266) | Populus trichocarpa ectomycorrhiza microbial communities from riparian zone in the Pacific Northwest, United States - 13_EM | ecosystem: Host-associated > Plants > Roots > Unclassified | place...
ATCTTGGATTGCAAGGAGTTGGGACGTGCCATAGCGGCCTCTTAGTGCTCTCATCTGGAACAATCGGATTACTCGTACTAATCCCGACAGCGAACGGGCCCCAGCTCGCGTGGCCTGCGAACTTCTATGTTCCCGCGAGCTGGCGTGCGAGCTGGAGCATGGGATGGTCGTCATCCACCGTATTTGACAGATGCTCGACTGCCGCTTGCAGCGCTTTGCGCGATTCCACGCTGTTGCCCTGGTTCGCCAAGGCACGCCCGAGAGCCAACCACGCAAGGCCGGTCCGGTTTGAGTAGCGGATCCCACCCTGTGCCTGCCGGGTGAGAGCCAACAACCGGCGCGCATCAACCTCAGCGGCCGCATTCCTGCCTTCCGCGAGATTGAGATCCGCGCGCGACGACAAGGCCGGTATCAAGATAAACATGTTGCTCTCATCCGCGATTGCCGCATCCAGGTCGGCGCGGGCTGCTGCAAGCTGCCCGTGGCTCAGTGCGAGCCGGCCGCGAAGGGTCCGGAGCTTGGCAAGCGTCACACCATCCGCGGGAGCTATCGATGCCTGGGCTTGGAAAGCCGACTGAAGGTAGCCTTCCGCCTGATCCAGCTCTCCGAGATCGTTGGACGCCAGTGCAAGGCCGGACAAGCAATACACACGTACCCGAGGTACTTTGTCCGAGACGCACGCCGAATACACGGAGCGCGATTGTTGCATCCGCCCCAGTACGTAGAGCGCCCGGGCCTTTGTCGCGAGCACGTAAGGGGATGGAGCGATGTCTGGACTGGTCTGGGCAATCATCCGAAGTGACTGTTCTGTGAGCTCCAGTGCGCGACGCGGATTACCGGCTGCCTCGCTCATGACAGCCCAGTTGCCAAGAACAGTCATCGCCAACGGCGAACGCTCCCGCCCCACTGCCGCGAGCTGGTCCAACGCGCGCTGGAAATACTTCTCGGCCTCATCATTGCGGCCGTTGGCGCACTCGGCATCGGCAATGGTGCTCAGATATTGAGCTTCAGTTGCCGGTGTCGGGGCCGAATGCTGATACAGGCGCTGCAGGCCCAATTTGGCGAACTTCAGCGCGCCGACGAGATCACCCCTGGCCTGCGCGACGTGCGCGAGATACTCCAGGCACTCAGCGGCGGTCTGCGGTGCTATCCCTGGCTCGGCGAGCACAGCATTGAGAATACCGGTCACATCCCCGCCAGTACCCGCGTAATCCATCACGACGGCGTGATCGCAGGTCAGCTTGCGCCGCAGGTCGACATCCGCCGATGTCGACAGCGTACTCAGACCCCTGCGTAGCAAGGACTCGGCACGCATATCGTCGCCGTTGGAGTGATAGTAACCAGCGAGCATGTCGAGGACCGCGGCCCGGTGCTCCGGGTTACCCCGATACTCGGCATTGGCGAGCTCTTCGCTTCGTGCGAGCATTTCGCTCAGTTGCCCTGGCTTGTCGGAGGCGGCGGCCTCCGTAATCAGGATGTTGAGGAAGTCCGCCACCGCCTCGTTGCGGGACGACAACGCGAGCGCACGATCCCGCTCGGCCTTTGCAGTGTGGGCTTCCACCAACGCCACGGTCGCTATTGCAAAGACAGCCATGAGCGCCGCCCCGGCAATGCCCACCGAAATTCGGTTGCGCACGACAAACTTGCGCACCCGGTACCAGGAGTTGTCGGCGCGCGCGAGTACCGGCTCATTGCGCAGGTAGCGCAGCAGATCGTCCGCGAACTCGCGCACCGAAGAATAGCGTTCCAACGGATTCTTCTTGAGTGCCTTGCCCACGATGTTGTCGAGGTCGCCCCGCAAAGCGCGCCTCAGTTTTTGGACAGTTGTGGCGCGTTTGGCAGCGTTTTCCTCCACGGTGTCCGGATTGCGGGTGCGCACTCCGACTGCGACGTCGGACAGACGCGATGGCTCTGTCTCGAGGAGCCTGCGGATGTGTTGCAGCACCGAGGTGTCCTTCAACCCGGTCGGATGCTGGCCAGTCAGAAGGACGTACAGCAACACTCCCAGCGAGTATACGTCGGTCGCAACCGTGATCGAGTCACCCAACGCCTGCTCCGGCGACGCGTAGCCTGGCGTGAGAGCCCGCGTACCATCCGCGGTGAGATTGGTCACCTCGTCAGGCTTATCCTCGTCCTGGATCAATTTCGCGATTCCGAAATCGAGCAGTTTCACGACACCTTCGTGGGTTACATGAATGTTGGATGGCTTGATGTCGCGATGGATGATCAGGTTTGCGTGGGCGTGGCCAACGGCCGACAGCACGTCCAGAAAGAGCCTGATGCGCTCGTTGACGCTGAGACGGCGCTCGTCGCAATACACATCGATTGCGCGTCCCTGCACGTACTCCAAGACGAGGTACGGTTGGCCGTTCGAGGCGACTCCGGCATCGAGGATCCGCGCGATGTTCGGATGCATCAGCCTGCCAAGAAGGCGGCCTTCACGCCGGAAACGCTCCTCCGGGCTCTGGCCGATCAGGGCGACGTTCAGCAGCTTGACTGCCACCTTGCCCTCGAAACGGCCGTCACTGCGCCGCGCGAGCCAGACGCTACCCATGCCGCCATGGCCGATCTGCGATTCGAGCGAATAGCTGCCAAAAACCTGTCCCGCCAGGGAATTTTGACTCAACATCCTCGACGGATCGCCCTGCAGAAATCCTTCGTCATCGAGAGCCTGCAGCTCGGCCAGAAGTGTTTGAAGCTCCGCCGCCACGTCAGGCTGCGTGGCCCGCAGCGCCTCGAGCCACGCCACGCGCTCCTCGCTCGCAAGCTCCAACACCTGGTCCAGCAGGGGGCTCAGCTCGTTCCAACGGGTTGGGTCGATCTTCGTCATTACTCGTTCTACGTCAGACCAAAGCCGCGCCGACCGATTCCATGTCGGTTTCATGCGGCTTTCCGATTGCACTACCAGGATTACTGGTGCGCAAAAGATGGGATGCTGGTGGGGACTACCGGCCTTACGACTGCAGCTCGGCGCACGACAGGCACTTGTGCAGGAAGATGCGCGCCTTTTCCCAGTCCCGTTGGACTGTGCGTTCGGACATATCCCACATCGCCGCAATCTCGGCAAACGAGAACCCGCCGAAGTACTTGAGGTCCACCACCTCCGCGAGCCGCGCATCGGTGGCGGCGAGCCGCTCGACAGCGTCATTCAGCCGCTGCAGCTCGGCGGAATCGACGGCGGCCTCCGGAATTTCCGTCGGCAGTGAAGTGATCTCGAAGCCTGCACCGCGCTTGAGCGCCTGCCGGCTGCGCGCGTAGTCGATGATCAGCCCGCGCATGGCGCGCGACGCGTAGGCGAGAAAGCGTGCGTGGTCGGGAAACACGACACCGTCGCGGGCGTGTACTGTCAGATAGACCTCGTGCAACAGGGTCGTCGCCCCCATACCGTGCACGGCGCCTCCCTGTCGCAGCTTGCGTTGCGCCAGGCGGCGCAATTCGTCATACAAGGAAACGAACAGCTGCTGAGGATCCTGGCTTCTCACTTCGAGATTGGCGACTGGATTCATGACCTAAGACTCCGCGGAAGGTTCTTCGGGCTGCCGGTACACGGCAAACCCGCGCTTACGTAATTCTTCGAGCAACCGGTCGCCCAGGACCGGCATGACGTCGAGGTCGCGAACCGCAACCCCGAGCAGGGTCGCCGAGAAGGCACTTCCCAGCGCTGCCAGTAATTCTGCCGTAGTACGAGTACTCATGGACTCACCTTCGATTCGATCCTCGGGCGCATCGACCATTTCACTCACCCATGCGCGAGCTGACGCACAAGCAACAGCATTGGATGATCCGCATCAACCGTGTTGGACAGGTGTTCGAGAGCCGAGCGCAACGCCTGTTGCGTTCCGGCCGTATCGCCTTTCTTCGCCAGCACCCGCCCGAGGATGAGCCACGATAAGCCGGTGCGGTTGGAGTATGCAACACCACCCTGGGCATTCTGGGCGAGCAGTAATGCGCGGCGAGCATCCGCCTCCGCCTCTGCCAGCCGGCCCTCATTGAGATTGAGTTCCGCGCGGGCCACGAGTGCGGTCATCTGGTAAAAAACTGTGTTCCCGTCGGCGATGGCGGCATCCAGGTTGGTCCGCGCTTCGGCCCTCTGGTTGTTGGCGAGCGCAATTCGGCCGCGCGCTATCTTCAGGGTAATCAGCTCCGCACCCACCGTCGGCACGAGCGTCCTCGCCAGCTCGGAGGCCTCTCGCAGATACCGGTCTGCCGATTTCACGTCGCCGAGCTCGCGCGCCACCCATGCCAGCCCGCTCATGCAGTGCAAGCGCATGTTAGCCAGCTCGCCCTTGAGACTCAGCTCGATGCAACGGTTATATGCATAGCGCGACTCGTCATAACGTCCGATCAATTCCAACGCCCGGGCACGGTTGCCCAGGATGACCACTGGAGGCAATGCTGCAGGATCAGTCTGGGCGGCCGTCTGGAGTATGCCGTCGTACAGCTCCAGGGAACGTTTGGGGTTCCCGGTCGCGTCGTACACGATCGCCAGATTGTTGCGGATCACGGTTGCATCCGGACCGCGCTCGCGCCCGGCCCGGGCATATTGCTGGAGTGACTGCTGGAAATAGTCCTCGGCGACCGCGCTGTGGCCCGCGAGGCGCTCGCCATCGCCGATGGCGGCGAGAATACCGGCCTCCATCGCAGCAGACGGATTCGCTGCAGTCCGCAGGCGTTGCAACGCCGCCTTGGCGAAATTTACCGAACTCTCGGCATCGCTTTCGATCTCCGCAACAGTAGACCGGTACGAAAGGCATTCTGCTGCCTGCTGTGCTGTGGATTGCGGATCATTGATCACGCTGACCAGCATGCTGCTGGCTTCGGACACTTTCCCCAGGTTCGCCAACGTCAGGGCGAGATCGCAGGTTACCTTGCGCCGCAGATCCGCATCCGTTGATACCTTAAGTGTGTCGGACGCGTCCTGCAGCAATCGCAACGCGCGCTTCTCATCGCCGACGGTCCTGTAGTAGGAGCCCACCATATCCAGCACTGCCGCGCGATGTTCCCGGTTCCCGCGGAATTCCGCGGTGACCAGCGCTTCGCTGCGAGCCAACATATCGCTGATGGTGGCCGGCTGGCCGGAGCCGGCGGATTCGGTGATCAGCACGTCCAGAAAGTCGGCGATAGCTTCGTTTCGCGAGGACAGCGCAAGAGCGCGATCGCGTTCGGCTGCTGCCGCGCGCGCATGCCCGGCTGCGGCATGTGCTTCATACAACGCGATCCCCGCCGTGGCGACAATCGCTGCAATCGCTACGCCCGCCCCCACGACAGACGCTTTGTGACGGGCAACGAACTTACGCGCCAGATACCAGCCGCCGTCCCTGCGCGCTGCGATCGGCTCTCCCTCCAGGTACCGCTCGATATCCTCTGAGAGTGCATCGGCCGTCGCGTATCGTTCGACCGGCGACTTTTTCAGGGCCTTCAGGACGATCGTGTCCAGGTCACCGCGCAACGCCCTGGACAAGCTCCTGATGGTGCGCCCGCGTGCGCCCGCGGCCGGCTCGGTCAGCGACTCACTGGGTTTTGGCGGCTCGAGTGTCAGAATCGCCTGCTCGAGCTCGGCACGCGAGTCGGTCTTCTTGTGTGGGCGTTCGCCCGTCAGCAACTCGAACAGCAACACACCAAGGGAATAAATATCCGAGGCCGTCGTGACCGCCTGCCCCGCTATCTGCTCGGGCGAGGCGTAATCCGGCGTCAGCGGGGCACCGGCAACTCCCGCCTGCGCGCCACCATTGTCCTCGCGCGGATCGATCGCGATGAGCTTGGCGATACCGAAGTCGAGAAGCATCGCACGGCCGCCATGGCCAACGATGACATTCGAGGGCTTGAGGTCTCGGTGAATGACGAGGCTGCCGTGCGCATACTGAACCGCGTGCAGCACCTGTTGAAACAGCCGCAGCCGGCGTTGCAGATCGAGCCGATGTTGGTCGCAGTACTCTATCAGGGGTGCGCCCGCCACGTATTCCAGCGCCAGGAAGGGTTGCCCGTCCTCGCTGAAGCCGGCGTCATACAGCCTGGCAATGTTGGGGTGGGCCAGCTCCGCAAGGATGTCGCGCTCGCTGGCAAATCTCTCTGCGAGATGGTGGCCGTGTGGCGGCCCGGCGTGGGGTAGTTTGAGTGCCACGGGCCGTTTGATCAGGCCATCGCTGCGCCGGGCCAACCACACCGCCCCCATCCCGCCACTACCGATTTCCCGCTCAATGACGTACGGGCCCACCGCGGCGCCCGGTCTGAGCGCCGTGATAGTGACGGCCGCACGCGCGTTCTCGACCGCTTCCTTCAGGTCAGGAAGGATGTCCAGGAACTCGTGAGTCTGTGCTGCATTGGCATGACGCAGCAGAGTGCGTAAATCCTCCTTGTAGGCTATATCCGGAGGGGGCAGCGATTCGAGCCAACGCTCGCGGCCCTCGGGAGGCATTTCCAGTGCCTCATCGAGAAGCCGCGAGAGTGTCGGCCAGTGTTTTGGATCGATCCGCATGCCCCGCCCGTGCTACGCGCCCGGTTACAAGTCGTAGCTCAGCCGGCCGTAGGCGAACCGGCCCGAGCGGCCGAACGGCGAATAATTGGAGAAGTCCGTGGTGCCGGTGCCGTTCGCCACCGGAGGATTCGAGTCCGGGTACTGATCGAACAGGTTCTCCGCCCCCAGGGCCAGACTCAGGTGGCTCGTGAACGCGAACCGCGCTTCCAGGTCGACGAGTGTCTTCGCATGAAGCACGACATCGTTGGGGCGAGTGCCGGCGCCAACGGTCGCAAAGGTTGCCAAAGTATCCGGCGAGACCACACTTCCGTAGCGTGTAGCGCGCAACGTCGCGCCCCACGCGCCGAGACTCCAGTTGGTCGTCGCGATGAACTTGTTCTTGGGGTCACCCTCCTCGAGCGTCAGCACGTTTACCCGGTCAAAGAGGACCGGGGACGGATTGAGCGCAGCGAGTGGGGCCGTCTGCGGCACCCGGCGCACGTCGGTTGAGTTCAGATTCCCGGCCAGCGTCAGATTGAGATGTCCCGCGACGCTCAGGTCGAACGGATACGTCATGGCGATGTCGACACCCTGCGTGCGTGTATCGACACCGTTAATGAAGAACCGCCCGCCACCTACGGCCGTAAAGCCCAGCGAATTCAGGTAGGTCCGGACATTGGCGGCAGTCAGATTCTCCGACAGGACGATCCGGTTCGTGATGTCGATGCGATAGGCGTCGATGGTGATGTTGAGCTTCTCCACGCGGATCACGGATCCGACCGAAAAGTTGACCGATTTTTCGGCGGTCAAGGGCTTTGCGCCCAGGGCAACCGCAACCGGATCGGTGGCCGGGAACGTCGTGATGTCGAACGGCAGCCCGCCGATGAAGTTGGTGGAGGTCGTTGCGAAGTACTGCTGCTGCAAAGACGGCGCCCGGAATCCGTTCTGGACCGAGCCGCGCAAGGCAAACGGCGCCGCGAAGTCGTAGCGCAGGGCGAGCTTGCCGGTGAGATCCGTACCGAAGTCCGAGTAGCGCTCCTCGCGCAGCGCCGCGGAGGCCAGCAGCTTTTCGGTGATCCGGCTCTCGAGGTCGGCATAGACACCAACAGCTGTGCGGCTCTTGTCCACTACGTTGGCGGGACGGAACCCGGGGAATACCTGGGAGCCGGATTGAGTGGGAGTGCCGTCCGGCAGGCGTACGCCGCCGTTGATGTAGGAATCAGGCTCGCCCGCGTGAATGGAGTAGCTCTCGCGACGGGCTTCCAGGCCCAGCGCGACATTTAGCGGTGTCGCCAGACCTACCTCGAAGCCGCGGACCCCCGAGAAGTTGAATACGAGCTGATCGTAGTCGAATCCGCCCGCATCGAACTCAGTCTTGCTCGCAGCTCCTTCCGAGCGGTTGAGGGTGTTTTTGATGGTGAAGTCCATCTTGTTCATGCCGTAGACGAGCGAGGTGTCCATGTTCCAATCGCCCAGCGCCCAGGTCACGCCTCCCGCGCCCGAATAGTCCTGCACCTCCGGCGCTATGAGCGGCAGAAATCCGTCCGGATAGATCGAAATCGTATTGCGTGCGTCCGAAGCAATCCGGTAGAAACCGGCCGAGAGCGCGTTACGATCCTGGTAGCTCGCCCAGCCGTACAACTTCGCGCCGCCCTGCAGGTCATAACCCATGTTGGCGAACACGGTCTTCTGGTTGATCTTCGGCTCGCCATACCAGGCGTTGAAGCGATCAAAGGTCTGTTCGCGAGGATCGAAGGCTCCATTGACCTTGGGGTACTGCTGGCGTACGTCGTACCCACCGCGCTCGGTATGTGCCTGGTTCTTGAATTCCGCAGCGATCGTCAGAAACCCGTTGGAGCCAAGTGGCAGGCCCTTCCAGGCTGACATCGTCAGGATGCCGCCATCCGTCACGCTACGGGAAATCTTGGCGGGAACCGACCAGGTGGCGCCCGCGGGAACCTGACCGGTCAGAATGTCGTAGCTCGTCTTGTGGACACCGTAGCTGACTGCCGCATCGCCACCGTCGCGGTTCTCACGCAGGCGCAGGTCAATCACCCCCGCGATCGCATCTGATCCGTACTGTGCCGACGCGCCGTCGCGCAACACTTCGACCGAATTGACTATCGCGTCCGGAATCGTATTGAGATCGACAGAGGAAGCGCCGCGCCCGATGGTGCCGTTGACGTTGACCAACGCGGCAGACTGGCGGCGCTTGCCGTTGAGCAGCACCAGGGTCTCATCCGGAGACAACCCCCGCAGAGTTGCCGGCCTGACGGTATCGGTGCCGTCGGACAATCCCGGCCGGGGAAAGTTATATGAGGGCAACGCTTCTGACAGTGCCTGGGAGATCTCGGGAACGCCTCGGTTACGCAGCAGATCGCCCGAGAGAACGTCGATGGGAACGGCGGTCTCCAACGCCGAGCGGTTCTGCACACGAGTTCCTGTTATGACAACTTGAGCAGGCTCGTCAGCATCGGTCTGCGCGGCCGCAGGCTTGAAAACAAGGGCTATGGGCAGCAAAAGCGCAACGGCCACTACAGCGGGGAAACGGTCGCCCGTCATCTGGATCTCCTGAATGGGTGAGTCAAAGCGAGCGGTCGAAAGCGTTGCCACGCTCTCGTGCTCGCTTAACCCAGACGCTCAAGCGCAGCCAAACAGGACAGCGGGAGCGCGAATTGTCGCTCCCGGGAATCAGCGACGAAGGTCGCTACCTCAAGGACTCTGCCAGGAGAAGGCGGGCCTTCTGCCAGTCGCGGCGCACAGTGCGTTCCGTGACCCCCATCGCGGCGGCCACTTCACTTTCGGTCATGCCGGCGAAATAGCGCATTTCCACGACCCGCGCGAGCCGCTCGTCGATCTTCTGCAGCTCATCCAGTGCATCGTTGATTCTGACCACCTGGTCTTCGCTGACACTCAGATTTTCGGCGAATTGCGTGGTCAGTGGCAGATGAACCGCGTTGCCGCCCCGGCGCTGAGCCTGGCGTTGGCGCGCGAAGTCGACGATGACCGAGCGCATGACGTGTGCGGCATACGAAAAAAAGTATCCACGCTCCGCCGACGAGAGATGCCCGGCGTTCAGATACCGCATGTAGCTCTCGTGGACGAGCACGGTCGTATTGAGAAGTGTGTTGCGGCCCCCGCTTTGAAGTTGGGCACGCGCGCGCGATCGCAGCTCATCGTAAGCTACGGCAAACAGTTGGGCACGAGCGGCTTCATTCCCTTCGTGCGCTTTTTGGAGCAGATCTTTTAAGGGGTCCATCCGGACACCGCGCGGTGGACCTTGGAGTATCACACAGGTCGCCTGCCGCGCGCATGGGTAGGGGCGTTGTGATTGCAGCGACTTTCGTCGGGCTACGCCGGTCCCCTAGCGGCTCACCTTGCGCTGAAGTAACGCTTCGGCGTTGGCAGGGCCGACTGCTTCGCGAGCCTCCCCGAGCCTCCGATCGTCGGTCGGCGCGGTAGCCGCCGCGAGCAACGGCCTCGTTCGCCCGCGCCGCCCCATATCAGCTCCCAAATCGGGCGACGCGGCTCGCACGTGCGCGAAATGCTATCGTTTCCCGATGATTGCACTCCTCTGTCTGCTCATCTGGCTGTATCTGGTCCTCGCACACGGAAAATTCTGGTCCTCGGGACCGGAATTGGACCCCGCCGTGCCCGCTGAATTTCCCGAAATCGACGTCATCGTCCCTGCCCGCGAGGAAGCCGAAACGATCGGGCCCGTCATCGCATCACTGGTTGCCCAGGACTACGCGGGGTCTTTTCGCATCACACTGGTCGACGACAATTCAACTGACGGCACCGCTGCGGCGGCCGGTACGGCCCCCAATCTGCGCGTGCTGCGCGGCCAGCCAAAGCCGACAGGCTGGTCGGGAAAACTGTGGGCTGTCTCCCAGGGCGTCGCTGCCAGCAGCGCGCCGGTATTGTTGCTTACGGATGCTGATATCGTGCATGACCCCCGGCACCTGTCATCTCTCGTGGCAAGGCTGTTGCAACCACGCGTAGAGATGGTCAGTGAGATGGTCCGGCTGAATTGCACCAGCTTCGCCGAGCGCGCGTTGGTTCCAGCATTCGTGTATTTCTTCCAGATGCTCTATCCGTTCGCCAGCGTCAACAATCCACGGTCAGGCGTCGCCGCCGCAGCAGGCGGCACTGTGTTGGTCCGCCGCGAAGCCCTGGAGCGCATCGGGGGCATAGAAGCGATCAAGGATGCGCTCATCGATGACGTCACGCTCGCCAAGGCGATCAAGAAAGTCGGCCCCATCTATCTCGGCCACTCAGCCCTCGCCTCATCCGTGCGGCCCTATCCGCACTTCGCTGACATCTGGCAAATGGTATCCCGGACGGCATTCACACAATTGCGCTATTCGTTCGGGGTCCTGCTGCTGACGCTGCTCGGGTTGACGTTGGTCTGGCTGGTCCCGGTGTGGACAATTCTTTTCGGGACGGGCTGGAGCTTTGCGTGTGGCCTGGCGGCCTTCCTGTTGGCGGCCCTCAGCTATCTGCCCACACTGCGGCGTTACGGACGCAATCCGCTGTGGTCACTGACCCTGCCGTTGATCGCAGTTTTCTATATGGCCGCGACGCTCGGCTCCGCACTGAGCCACTGGTTCGGCGGCGGTAGCCGTTGGAAGAGCCGGTCCTACGGCACCGAGCCGTAGGCTCCAACTATCACTGCGGCTTCGCCGTGCCGGGCTGCGCCATCCTGCGGTGTTGCTCAGCCAACACCGCTGACGGCGTAACCGCGGCGAGCGCCGATTGAATCTTGTTCTTCAGCCCCGTAACCACATCTCCTTCGCCATCCATCATGGCTTTGAACCCGATCCGGGCGACGTCGGCTGGATCCATCTTGTGATCGTCGGTTCCAACCTTCGTGTCCATCATGCCCGCCCGCTCGAAGAACTCGGTGTCGGTGACGCCCGGCATCAGGCAGGTGACGCTGACCCCGGAGTCTTTCAACTCGTTGCGCAGTGCCCACGAGAACGAATCGAGGAAAGCCTTGGAGCCGTTGTACACAGCCTGGAAAGTGCCGGGCATGAAACCGGCGATCGAGCCGGTGATCAGGATACGGCCCGTATGATGCGCTTGCATGTCCTTACCGACCTTGTGGATCAACGCAAGCGTGCCGGTGATGTTGGTGTCAATCAGGTGCGTGATGTCGGGAAACGACTGGTCGAGAAAGGCTCCGCCCAGACCATGGCCAGCATTGGCCAACAGGGCATCAACCTGTCGTCCGGCGACGATCTCGAGCAGTCGATCCACGCCTGCGGGAGTGGCGAGATCCACCTGCACTGCATCGACCGCAGCGCCGACGGCATGCAGCTCCTGCGCTGCAATATCCAGTGGCCGATCCGCTCCGATGACGAGATCGTACCCGTGGCGCGCGCATTCACGCGCCAGTTCCAAGCCGATGCCACTGGATGCACCGGTGACGATGGCAAGTGGCCGGGTGGTAGCGTTCATAGACTTCTCCAATGAGGCTTCGCCGGCGGTTGCCCGCAAGATTGGTTCCCGCTGCTCCCTGTTTCTCAGGGCGGCACCTGAGACCCGCCGTAGTTGCCATGCGACATGGAGCGCGATCTGACGCACGCACATCACTGACATCAGCACCGTGCGGGCACGAATGTGATGTGGCGTCAGGTTTGACGTGATGTGTTAACGCGCTGGCGCGTCAGCGTCCTGTGGCCTGTCAGCGCCGTTGGTGCGTTAGCGCCCTGCCGGCCGCGAAGAGTCAGTGCCGTCGAGGCCTGCTGTTGTCGCTCTATCACACCCGCGCCGTTGCTCCGACATACCGATGCTCCGACTGGCATGTCGTCGCATTCGGTATGTCGTAGCACCGACGCGCCTGGTGAAGTACATGCCGCTGTGTGAGTGGGGCATTGGGTGGTCCGTCAGTGCCGGGAGGTCCGTCAGCGCCCGCGGCCCGTCTCACTGGCCGCGGCTTATCTCAGTGCCCGCGGGCCATCCGCGGCCCGTAGTCCGTTAGCGCGGATACTTCGTAAAGATCGCGGCCACCGCGTCCCTGATCTTCTTCTCGGCCTTGTCGCCCGTCGCACCTACGAGATTCTGGTCCACCGAGGCGTGCCACAGGGCCTGCTTGGACTTACCGTCGTAGATGTCCACGCCGATGACGCCTTCCTGGTAGACGTAGGGGTAGTCCCAACCCCAGGCGCCGCCGGCCCATCCGTGGCGCCAGCCGAAGCCGCCGCCCCAACCCACTCCGCCGTAGCCGTAGGGATAGCCCTCGACGACGTTTCGCGCTCCGATCCCATACCCAACCAGGCAGTCGGGGTTTTGTGCCGCCTGTTGCGCACCGACGGTCAACAGATTGGCCTGGATGGCCGTACGTAACCGGGCCTCGTTCACAGGGTTGGCGATCGTGCTACGCAGGGAATCGCTGCTGCCGTGGAAGGAGCCCGCCCAGTCGAACGATTGGCACCTCATCGTGCCAGCCAGCGACTTATTCACATCCGAAGTCACGCGCAGCGAGGAGCAGGCGGCTAGCCCGCAGACCACGGATACCGTAATTGCGTGCGCGAAAACTTGCTTGATCATGGCGAAAACCTCGAGCGATCACCCGGAAAGGCAGTGCAACACATCTGGGCGTCCACCGCATAGATGTGAACGCAGCGCCACAGGGCGGGTTTACATTAGATGGGAGCTTGGGCGGCAGGGTTCAATGACTTTATCGTTCCCCTGACTTCTCCGGGACTGGATGAGCCGCCAGCCCGCGGGCGATCCGGTAGTGGAAATTGCGGATTTCGGTGCCGGCGCGCGTTAACTCCCCTTCCTTTGGCGCGCCCAAGCTCGCGACGTACGGCGCAGTGAGTTCGTCCGATATGTCCTGCGGGTCCCAGGCCACGAGAAGCAACGTCCGGTTACCCACGCCCAATGACGAGGCCCAGCGCCCATACATCAGGCCATTCTGGCCAAAGAGGTTGCGGCTCGACGTTTCCTTGACCGATCGAGCGTGATCGGGCGCGTAGAACGTGAGCTGGCTGGCCAGCTCGTAACGGTCCATTCCGACGATCACGGGCTCCATGCCACTCTCGCGGCGAATGTCGTCGGCTATCGCATTGATCTGTCGGCCGAGATCACGCCAGCCGACCGGAACGAGCTCCAGGTGACTACCGTAGCCCACACCGGGCAGTCCAAGAGCGAGGTAATGCAGCCCCGCCGAATACAGAAGGAGCATGAAGACAGCCGTAGGCCCCCATGCCGAATTCGCCCACGCGCGAATGCCACGAGCGCCCTTCGTCCCGAACCACACTATTGATACGGCCAACGCGGGCACTGCGCCAAGCCACAGGGCGCCAGTCCAATCAATTTTCACGTCGTGGCGCACGCTGAACACGACGAACACAGACAGCGGAACGAGAGCCGACAAGCGGATGAACAGCCAGCGACGTCGCGCATCGGGTGCTTCAGCTTCGTCGGGCGTGGCCGCGCCTCGGGTAAAACGAGAAACCAACAGAGTCAGAACGCCGGTCGGCGTCAGCAGAACCAGCACCGAGATAATCAGCTTGTGGAGGGCGAACCGGGGCGCCTCGGCAAGCCGCCGTGACGTCTGGAACGCGAACGATGCCCACTCATGTTGCGCATTCCACGCAATCACGGGCGAGAAGATGAGGAAGGCGATGATCAGCGCCGCATAGGGCTCCCATCGCAACAACCAGCGCCGCGACTGCGGGTCCAGGATCACGAACAGCAGCATTGCCGGAACCAGCGTTCCGATGGTGTATTTGGAAATCAAGCCGATGCCGATGCTCACGCCTGCGAGCAGCCAGGCGCGAGACCGGCCTGCAATCAGCGCACGTTCTAGAAAATACAGTGTGGCCGCCCACGCAGCGGTCAGTGGGGCATCGGGCGTCATGAGCATTCCCGCCAGGAAAAAGAACGGCAGGACTTGCATCAATACCAGGGCGACGACGGCGCTTGGCTCGCCGAACAGATTGCGCGTCAACCGATAAGCGAACAACGACGCAACGGCCGCACAACACAAAGCACCGATTCGCACACCGAATTCCGTATCGCCGCACACAGCGGTGCCGAGCCAGATGAGCCAGGCAACCATCGGGGGATGATCGAGATATCCGAGGTCCAGGTGTTGCGCGTAATTCCAGTAGTAGGAATCCTCGGGAAGCAACTCAATCTGCGTGATGTAAAGGAGCCGCAACAGAAATCCTACGACCACAAGGTACGTCGCCACGAGACGCCATTGCTCGCCGGTGCCGATTGTCCAGGTCGTGGTCCTGAGCGCCAGGGCGTAACCCGGCAGTGCCAGGGCCATGCCAGCGACAGCCGCCAACACGATGGCGAACTGCTCGGGCCATCCCCATACATTGGTCAACAAACCGAGTACCGCGCCACGCAGGCACACTGCAAACAGGCTCACCACGAGCAGATGGACGTGCCATCGCCAATCGGCGGGGCGTCCGGCGGCGGCGGCCGCACTACGCACGATCAGGAAGTAGTTGAGGATGGTGGCAACGGCGAAACTCACGAGATGAGCGTTTGCCAGCCGCATACCTTGCCCGGTCGCGGCAATGAAGACGATCACGTCGGCGACCGGACCCCAAACCGCACGAAAACCCAGGCGACCCACGCTCTCAGCGAGCACCGCGCGTTGCGTCATACTTCGAGTCCGATGGAGCGCATCAGCTCCATTGCATTGCTCTTGGTCACCACACCATCACGAAGTTTGAAATCGAATGTCATGCGGCCGTCGTGCAGCTCGTCCTGGAAATGGACGTTGTGCAGGGCACCTGCCGGCAAGCCGGAAATATCGGTCAGCGCCAGGTCGTGAGTGCTGATCAGTCCGATCGCGCCTCGGGCGACAAATGCCCGCACGATCCCCTCCGCGCCGCTGCGCCGATCACGGGAATTCGTTCCCTGGAGCAGCTCGTCCAGCAGGAACAGCAGCGAACGGCCATTGTGGCCGGCCGGGTCCTGGCCGTTCGGGCCACGGACGGTCCGCCCATTGCCGGCCGGGTCGTGGCCGCTCGCGCCGCTGCCCGCCAGGTCGAACAGTTGCCGCAACCGGGTGATCTCCGCGTAGAAGCGCGAGCTGCCGTCATGCAGTGAATCGTTGATGCGGATGCTGGCGCCAATCTGTAGCTCCGTGAGCTTCAACGAGCTGGCGCGTACCGGCGCGCCAGCCATCGCCAGCACGGTGTTTATTCCCACGGTGCGCAGCAGTGTACTTTTGCCGGACATGTTGGAGCCGCTGACGAGGAGAATGTGAGTCTTACCGGTGATGCTCACATCATTGCGCACGCATCGTGCTGCTGGAATCAATGGGTGGCCCAGATCCGTTCCTGCGAAGGATGCGGGTCCGCTCGCGAACTGCGGAAAAGGGTCATCAGGGTGCTCGTGCGCGTACGAGGCAAGCGACAGCAACGCTTCGAATTCGCCGATCACCTCAACCCAACTTCGCACCACGCTTCCATGCACGCGACGCCATCTTTCAGCGGCGAGCGCGACGTTCAAGGTGTACATCAACGGAACGGCGAACAGCGTAATCGCTTGATTTCGCCGTGAGCCGGCGAAATTCACGATGGTGCTGAGGCTCGCGATGGTTTGCGAGGCCTTGCGCGTATGCGAGCACAACTTAGCCATGAGCGCCTGTAACGGCGGCGCGCTGAACCGCTCACGCTCGACGCGCATGAGCAGATCTGCGAACAGTCGCAGATCTTCGAAAGCGCTCTCACTTCCCTTGAGAACTTCGTCCACAGAGCGACGCAGTATCGCGAGGATGCCGGCCTCTATCAGCAGAACGAGGAAGAACGGCGAGCCGATCCCGGTCACGGCCCAGTAGATGCCACTGGCGATCGCGAGAATGGGGAATAGGACAGCGACCCAGAATATCCAGGGGGACGCGAGCTTGTTGGGCGTTTCGGCCCATTGCAGCAGTGCCGCCGGATGTACACCGACGCTCGCATGCTCACCGATGATGGCGAGCTCTTCGCGAAGATCGAGGCGATCCTTCAGATCGACCACACTGGCTTGTCTGTCTCGAATTGTGTCGAGGGATGCTGGGGACTTGAGCCATTGCGCGAGACGCTCTTCTCCCATGCGTGTGCGAACGGTGCAGAGGAGCTCGAACAGGCTTCCCCTGCCGAACAGGTCGAGGTCGGATGCGTAGACGTGATGGGGATCGTCGAATTGGATGCCTTGTTGTCCTGTTCCGGTCCAGCGGTCTTCGATGCGGGCCAGACCCTTTCGATAGAACGCTGCTGCGCGGTCCGCGCGCGCTCTGGCGCGACGTGCGTTCTGGTGTGCAATGACGAGAGCCGCGAATGCGGCAACGCCCAGAAGCAGCCATGAAGGGGAGAAGGAGTGCTGAAAGAGCGAGAACCCCGCGGCGATCAGGATTGCTGCCGCCAAGCACAGGCGGCCCGTGCCGAAGTCCTCGAGGATTTTGTCTAGGCGGGTTACTTGGGCCTCGCGCAGAGCGAGGCGTTGGCGGTAGTCGTTGGCGGGGGGCACGGGGGCGGAGAATACCATTTGCTGGGGACGGCTTGGGCCGTCAAGGGTGCCGGATCGGAATGTCTATGTAGCTGTCGCTATACCAGCGGATTTTGACAGGCACACGGCCAGCATCGATCGACTCTTCATTTACGGCATTGCCTGTGCCGTAGTTGATCTGCCGATCCGGCCGTTTGTTGACGCTCAACACCAACACTAGCCGGCTGCCTGATTCCAACGTGCGGCTGGTCAGCCGGTCGCTCTTGAACGTGAGTTGTTGCCGTTCCCCTGCCCTGAGCAACTGACGGGTGGTATGGTCATGCACATAGCTGGCACGGAATTCGTAGGCCGGATCGAATAGCTGCAGGTAATCCCCGCTGGGTAGCAACTCGTACAGGACCATGCTCAGGTCCACGTCCATTTTGTTGATCGTGAAGTCCAGCTTGCCCGAGAACAGTCCGCTGAATTGCTGGCTGTGTTTCAGCGGATCGCTGACGAACACCACCGCGTTGCGGGACTGCAAGCTCTTGCTGACGATGCCATTGGGTGGCGCCAAGGCCGCGGCCGCGTCGCCGCGGTCTGCCAGATTGACGTTGTGCTGAACAAACGTCGAGTCCGAAGTCTTGCGCAAGGCAAGCCGGTGCGTGTCACCCTCCAGGGCAGCGGCGTCCAGATAGAATTTCAACGCGCCCTTGCCCATGGCCTCCAACGAGGGGGCGTGCTGCCACTCGTTGCTTCCCATGACCTCGTAGTTGACCCGGTCCTGCAATAGAGCCGGTTTGTCCGCGCCTTTGAAGATGTAATCGAACCACTGGTAGCGAAGCTCGCGCAGATCGATCAGTGCGCTCTGGTCAGGCTGGTAGCCCTGCAGGTTCGCGGGAGCACCATGCTGCATGGAGCCGTCATCGTACGGTCCGATCACCAAAGTATGGTTGGCGTGCGGGTCAGCTCGATAGTGCTCGGTGAAGTAGTAGAGCGTACCGATCTCACCCCCCGCGTAGTAACCCGTCGTCGCCAGCACCGGGATCTTGATGTGGCGGAACTGCTCCTTGTAGGGCATGAGCTTCTGCCAGAAGCGGTCATAACTCGGATGATCGAGCCAGTTGTGAAAGATCAGGTTGCGGTCGCCCAGGGCATGCTCCAATTCCCGATACGGCTTGCCGCTCGTGTACCACTCTTCATCGATCGCGCGCCAACGAGCCTCGTCGCTGCAGGTCTTTTCGTCGAAATCCTTGAGATTGGCGACACACCCCGACCACCGATATCCGGCGTTGCGGACGATATTGTTCGTCATCGGGAAATCGATCCCCGGCGCGGTGGCGGAATGCGTGGCAATGGCCTTCAACGCTGCAGGCAGATGTTTTGCCGCTGCCGCCCATTGAGTGAACGCACTATAGGTGCCGCCATACATTCCGACGCGCCCATCACTCCAAGGCTGCTTCGCGATCCAATTGATCACCGTCCGCGCGTCATCGCCGTCGTGCCGGAACGGAACCACCTCTCCCCGGCTCCTGCGCTCTCCGCGGGTGAATGCCACTATTCCCACGTAACCGTGAGCAGCACACTCTTTCGCGAACGAGCGCGAGTCGACATAGATCGTAAATTCAAGAAGCGTGGGCAGTGGCTTAGAATCATCTTTCGGGCGCACGACGACAGCCGAGATGTTTGCCCCGTCCGGTGTCTTGATGAGCACGTCCCAGTCGGTCACGTACCGACGGCTATCGTCTTCCTCGTTGAGCGCGGCGATCAGTGGATGGAAGCTCCGATATGCATCAAACGCGAGATACGTCCATATCAGATCGACGGCGTCGGTTAGAGGGATGCTGCCTTTGGGGCGCCACTGATCGAAGGCCCGCTGTATGGCATCTCGGAAGGGCCCCACGGGCGCGGCGACCCAGCCGCTGAGCGTATATGCATCCTGATCGCTGAGCGGCGTGACAATGGCCCGATAGGCGGTGGCGTATGCCTGGGGAAAGCGACCCTTGTCCTCCGCCTCCCGGGCCTTGGCGTACGCGTAGATGTCATAGATCGCTGACCTGCCAATCGGCCGATGCGCGTCCGCGCTCTTGCGCCGCCCGAGCAGTTGCTGGCGGCTCTGCCACGCTGCGGTGTAGTTACCTGCCACCAGCTGCAAGCCCGAGAGATTGCGCAGGTAGCGATCCTGATCATTCTCCTGGTACACCGGCAGGATACGTTCGGCCAGATCGCGCATCACGGTCGGCACGGTTGGATCGTTGACGGAGGCTGGCGGCTTGAAGTCGAAATCCTGCGCCATGGTCCAGGACGACCCGATCAAACAGACCAGAAAAATCAGAAGCGATTTCATCAGTGGTCGACTGCCGAGGCGTTGGGCGCACTGGCGGCCCCACCCTTGCCCTTGCCGGTATCGCCGGGAGGGGCAACAGTGCTGACTACAGGCGACTTCACGAGATGCAGAACGCGATGGAACAGCGGATCACGAGCCTGGGCGGCCCGGCCAATGTGAATGACGCTGGTACGCGCGAGCTCGTTGGAGAAGATGTCAATGATTCGGTCCAGCGCCTCGTCATCGAGCGATCCCAACATGTCGTCAATGAGCAGCCACGGGGGTTGTTGCAGGACGATGCGCGCGAGGGCCAGACCGAGTTGCTCATCCTGGCTCAACTCCCGATCCCAGCGCCGTGTCACCTCCACCAGCGGTACCAGCCGTTCCAGACCGAGGCGGCCGAGCGCATGCGTGAAGGCTGAATCACTGAATCGCTCGGCTTCCAGCGGATAAGCCAGGACTTCCTTCAATGTCCCGCGTGGCAAATAAGGCGTGCCACGGGGCAGATAGAGCATCATCTCGTCTTTCGGACGGGTCACGGTCCCTGCGCCCCACGGCCATAAGCCGGCCAAGGCGCGGAACAACAACGTCTTGCCAGTTCCGGGCGCTCCGACAACGAGCACGCGTTCGCCGGCTTTCACGACCACTTTTCTTTCCTTGAGCATGTCGGAACCGGCGGGAGAGACTATATCGAGATCGTCGATCGTGATCGTGCCCGCATCCCCTTCCACATAGGTGATGCGGCTCTCGAAGTCGTGCAGGTCCTCGGTAGTCGTCAGAGCGTACCGGAAGCTCGCGACGCGATGTAGAGTGGCGCGCCAATCGGCGATGGTACTGAAGTTATCCACGAACCAGCGCAGAGAGGATTGCGCCTGGGTGAACGCTGCGGCGGCCATCATGAGGCCGCCGAAGGAGATCTTGCCTGCGAAATATAACGGAGCGGCGACCAGGATCGGCGCCACGATGGTAATCCAGCCGAAGCCGGCGGTGACCCACGTCAGATTAGTGAGACCTCTGACCAGTCGCTTGGTGGCGGCGAGCACGTTCTCCAGGTGCAATTCCACCCGCCGCCTTTCATCTTCCTCGCCAGCGGCGAGTGAGATTCCATCCAGGTGCTCGTTGATGCGGACGAGCGAGAATCGCAGATCCGCTTCACGCGCATAGCGTTCGGAATTCCGGTTGATCAGGCTGCGGCCCACCCAGTAGCTCAACAACGAGCCGGCACCCGCATACAGGACGGCGGCCCACAGCATGAAGCCGGGGATGGCGTAGTCCGTGTCGCGCAACCTGACCGAAAAGCCGGCCGACAGTCCCCACAGAACCCCGGCGAAAATACCGAAGAGAATTCCAGCCTGCAGCAGCCCGGTACCAAGATCGGCTGACAGCTCGCACAGCTTGCGGGCATCCTCGTGCATGCGCTGGTCCGGGTTGACACCCATCGGCCCGCCCGCGTTTGCGAGCCAGAAGGCCCGCCGCGGCAACATCCAGTCCTTCAGCAGATCGTGCACGATGCCCTGGCGCAACTTGAGCTTCAACATCTCGACGAGCCACCGCTGGCCCACGTTCAAGATCAGCAGCAGGCCGGCGATGATGAAGAAAACACCGAGCTGGGCGAGGAAGTCATGCAGATCGCGCCGCGATAAGGCGTCAAAAAAAGGCTTGTTCCAACGGTTGAGGCGGATCTGTCCGTATGAGGTTACGACTACGACCACAATGATGGACACAACGAGGAGGACGAGAGTTTTGGCGACTGGCGAGCCGCGCAGGGCCCGCATCATCATGCCCATCTGCCGGAGCAGGCCGGCCGCCTTGGCTTCGGCCGCGTCCGCCGCCTCGGCTGCTGTTGTTTCCTCGGGTGCGCCGGCTTGTGGACTGGTTGTCATCGTGCCTGAGCGGTCCTCATCGGGCGTGCCCGGCCACTGGCTCCAGCAACAGCACGCCTGGCGGCAACGCAGGAAATGAAGGCGGCGTAGCTCCAGGCGAGATGGCGCGCGGAAGTCTGTGCACCCGTGCGCTGGTCGAACTGTTCTGACAATTCCCCATTAGCGGGTGTGTAAGCGCGAACGGTCTCGAGGAAAGCATCTCCCCTTGCGATCCAGGTTGATGCCTCGTCGCTGTGCGCGGCTGCGCGAAAGCAGAACTCGGCAGCCCCCAGCGTGGAGAAATAATAGGCGCCCCCAGAGAAGTAGGCATCGCCCGCGTAACGGCCCATGGCCGGTGCCCGGTGGGCTGATCGATTCTGGTTGATTGCATAGGCGGCCTCGAAGAGGGATTCGAGGCGCCGGAGGGTTGCCTGCATGTGTGGATCGCGAACAGAGTGTGTCGGACCGTCACCCGCAGCATGAATCGCAGCGAGGATGACTGCTATGTCCAAATCCTTGGCCAGCCCCTTCGTCGAACGCGCGCCCGATGCCAGCACCCGCGAACGATAGTGACCCTCCCCGGGCAGCCAGTAACCATCGAGGATACGGTGAATGATATCCGTCTCGGCGCGATATGACCGCGCCAGTGTGCTCTCGCCAACACCATCCAGCCAGCTGGCGCCTTCGCGAAGGGCTGCGGCAGACACACACAACGTGTAGTAGTGGAGGCCGCTCTCCTCCTCCCAGATATCAAAGGACGGCTCGCGCCAATGCGCGAATGTAAACGCAAGGTCCGCCTGAACCAACCTTGACACCAACCCGCGCAAGTCCGAATCGAACGAATGCGACCGGACCCATCGCAGGACCGAGAGGGCTCGCAACGGCGCGCCGTCGTGTTGGGGACGGGTCCAGCTCGAGATGTCGAGCGTTCCGTCAGGGTTCACGCGTGTCTCGGCGACAATGGCCTCGCCATGTACGGCTTCGAGCTCGTCGTCCTTGCGCAGGAACCGGATGAAGTCGGCTGCCACGTTTTCACGCCACGCCAATGTGGCGATCACCTTGCGCCCGTCGAGATCCTGCAGGGAGAGGCTGAATTTCACGAAATCCGCGAAGTGTTCCAGCGCGTGTGGCCCCAGGTCGCCGGCTTCGAACAGCAGGCGCACGGCGTCGATGACGACGGCCGAATCGCGAAACCAGTGAAAGAAATAGTCCGGTTCCGGATTCCAGTCTGCCAACACCGGCGATGCGACGATGGAGCCCTTGACGGGATGAATGGTGTGACCAAACCCCGGCCGCGTCTTCACGATACCCACCGGCGACACGCTGACCAGCATCGCCTCGGCGGCGTGCCGATACTCCCGCTCGAGCCACTGCTCCAGATCCTGGATCCCCCGCTCCATCAGCGGCCGTGCGCCTCGGACAGCTGTGGGCTCGCAAAACCGAGCCTGCGCAATCCCGCCTGTACTTCCGGAACGCTCATGAACAGCTTCCACAGCAGGCCTGTACGATGATTCTCCATCATGACGACGATGGGCCCCTGATCGATCGCGATGTAGGTGTCAGCGTACCAGTTCCTTTGCTGGCAGAAAGCATCGGCAAATCCGTAACGCCCCCACAGTTGCTCCCCATGCTCGTCAAGAAAGTGACGTAGCGTACTCATCACTTCGCGGGGCGCGTAAGGCAGGCTCGAAAGTGCCGCCGTGGGTGAGATCGTCCCGTTGTCATTGTCGGGCGCGTGAGCCGAGTAGCCATCGGGATCGTCGCTTGCTGTGAGACCCCAGCACAACGGGCCATAACCCTTGTAGTTGTTGGGATTCTCGAGGCAGTGCGCCCGGTTGATCGCCACGTGCCGCTGGTTGAGCTCCCAATAGTCGGCGTATTTGTCTTTGAGGCCGCGCGGGTCGAGTCCGCAGAAAGAGTAATGAGCGAAGAACAGCGGCCCGCCAAACGGCATTCCCAGGGGCAGCTCGATGTCGTAATAACGCTTGCCATTGAGGAACGTGCGCCCGGCCGCAAAGCCGCGATGATAGACGATCGGATCGATCGGGTACCGGGGAGCCCCGGCAGCCAGGACGTAGGTCAGCAGGCATTCGTTCCAACCCCGGATCTCGTGGTCCATCGCCCAGCCGTTGTTAGGACTCCAGTGCCAGTACAGCACGCGGCTGTCGTCCTGGGTGTACCAATCCCACTCCACCTCCTCCCACAGCCAGGTGATCCGGCCACGCAAGGACTGTTCAGCTTGAGTGTTACGGTCGAAATACTGCCGTGCACACAAAAGTCCCATGCACAGGAAAGATGTCTCGACCAGGTCACCGCCATCGTCCTTGCGGTAGAAGGGAATGGTCGCGCCGGTCCGGCCATTCACGAAATGCGCATAGGCGCCGTGATAGCACGTCGCGGCAGTCAGCAGGTCGAGCATCCGCCTCAGGCGCTCGATTGCGCCCTCGCGCGTAACCCAGCCGCGCTCCACGGCCACGATAATAGCCATGATGCCGAACCCCGAACCGCCGATTGCGACTTTGTCATCCGGCGCATTGGCCCGCGTCGTGCACCGATCCGCCGCAAGGCCGCTGACGGGGTGCGCTCCGTCCCAGAAAAAATTGAATGTCTGGCGTTGCACGATCTCGAGCAAGGGCTCATCGGGCAATGCGGCCAGTTCGGACGTCTCCATTGGGGCCCTCCAAGTTCTCCACTCGCGATTTTGCCCTGTTTCCGCGACCATATGTTTTTTCAGGACGGGTTTTGATGAATCGCATCGAGAAACTGATGGCGCAGATGACCCTCACTGAGAAGGTGGGACAGCTCACCATGACAGCGGCCGGGCACGCCGTGACCGGCCCCGTCATTGCCGGTGACTCAACCGAAGCCATCAAAACCGGTGCGATCGGAAACCTCCTCAACCTCGTTGGCGCAGGCCCGGTGCGCGAAATGCAGCGACTGGCCGTCGAGGAATCCCGGCTCAAAATCCCTCTGCTGATCGGCCTCGACATCATCCATGGACATCGGACGCTATTCCCCATTCCGCTAGCGGAGGCAGCGCTGTTTGATCCGCAGACCTGGGAATTGACGGCGCGGGAAGCCGCCAAGGAGGGCGCTGCCGATGGCCTTGCGATGACCTTCTCGCCGATGCTCGACGTGTCTCGCGATATTCGCTGGGGACGTACTGCGGAGGGGTCGGGCGAAGATACGTGGGTAAGTGTCCAAATGGCGCGCGCCAAAGTGCGTGGCTACGAGGGCTCGGATCTCGCCTCGCCAGAGGCGCTGGCAGCTTGTGCGAAGCACTTCTGTGCCTACGGACCGGTTCTGGCGGGACGCGAGTACGCGTCTGTCGACATCTCGGAGCGCACGGTCCTCGAGGTACACATGCCTCCTTTCGATGCGGCTGTAGCGGAAGGCGTGGCTACGATCATGCCTGCGTTCACCGACCTGGCTGGTATTCCCATGACCGCCAACAAGAAGCTGCTGCGCCACCATCTACGCGAGCAGCTTGGTTTCGACGGTGTTCTCGTCAGTGACTACAACGCCATCGCGGAGCTGATGCATCACGGCATTGCAGCCGATCTGCCTGAGGCTGCTGCCCTGGCACTGAATGCGAGCGTCGATATCGACATGATGGCGGATGCGTATCGTCGAGGCTTGCCGGTCGCACTCGAGCGTGGACTCGTCACCATGGAGCAGATCGACGAGTCCGTGCGCCGCGTACTTCATTTGAAGGAGCGTCTCGGGCTCTTCGATGACCCGTATCGCCGAGGCACGAAACCCGAATCACCGGCCGCATTGACTCGCCGCCGCGAGCTCGCCCGGTCGGTGGGCGCCCGTTCCATGGTGATGTTGAAAAATGATCGGGAAACGCTGCCGCTGCGCGGCACGCTGCGTCGTATGTGCGTTCTCGGTCCACTAGCCGACGCCGCTGCCGAGATGGGTGGTTGTTGGGGAGCAGCAGGCCGGGCAGAAGACAGAGTTAGCGTGGTGGCCGGACTGCGTCAGGCACTGCCGGGTACCGAGATTGTGCATGCAGACGGTGTTCAGTTTGCGGGTGCGGACGAGTCCGGGATCGCCGCTGCCGTAGATCTGTGCAACAACGTGGACGCGATTGTTTTGTGCATCGGAGAGATGGCCGGGATGAGCGGTGAGGCTGCGAGCCGGGCCTTCCCCGAAGTTCCGGCTCCACAGCGCGTACTTGCAGAAGCCGTCTTCGAGCGGGCTCGGGCCGCAGGCCTGCGCGTAGTGGTGGTACTTTTCTCAGGCCGTCCGCTCGTCATTCCCTGGCTCGCCGAGAAGGCCGACGCGCTGCTGGCTGCCTGGTTCCTCGGAAACGAGGCCGGTAATGCCATCGCCGATGTTGTGTCAGGACGCGTCTCGCCGAGTGGGCGCACGCCAATGAGCTGGCCACGCGCTATCGGACAGCTGCCCCTGTTCTATGGCGAGCGACCGGGCGGCCGGCCTTACAACACCAAGGATCACTTCACCAGCAAATACATGGACGTGCCCAATGATCCCCTCTTCCCCTTCGGTCACGGCCTGACTTACGGGCGCTTCACGTTGGCAAACCTAACTGTGACACCCGATCCAGTCGCGGAGAAAGACACGATCGAAGCCCGCGTCGACGTGACCAATGCAGGTGCTTATGCCGCCGAGGAGACGTTGTTTTTGTTCACGCACGACAAGGTGGCAACAGTCACGCGGCCGGTACTGGAGTTGAAGGGAGTTGGAAAGGTCACACTGCGCCCAGGAGAAACAAAAACAGTCCGCATTGCAGTGCCGGCCAGGGAGCTGCGATTCCTGGGGCCTGACCTCACGCCGGTATTCGAACCTGGCGAGGTAGAGATCCTGGTAGGCCCGAATGCCGACCGCTCACAGCTCCTCGTCCAGACCGTCGTTCTGCGCGGGCCGGCACGTTAAGGTAAATAGGGTAACTAAGTGCGGGGCCATAGTCCCGGCATTTCACATATTGCAACGCTCAAGATTTGTGCTGCTCCGCACAAAAACGCTGTGCAAGCCGCGACGGCTGCAGGACATTTCTTCAGATCCGAGGATTGCGCCCGAAGCGCTGGAACCGCGTCCCGGCGACGGGGACCCGCTATCGATGTGTCAATAATGTGGCGGCCGCTCCTCTTCCGGCGTCCGCACTGTTTCGGCTGTTTGTCCCGCCTCGACTCGTTGCGCCAGCGCGTCGATTCGCGCGCGCAACGTTTGAATTTCCCGGGCCTGCCGATATACGACATCGCTCAATTCGAGGTTGGCACTCTCCAGGAACGCCAGTTTCGTTTCCAGCCGCTCGATTGCATCGCTGTTCATTTCGACAGTGTAACCGTTATGAGCCGGTGCCGGCCCGTTTTGCGCACCACGCTACAATTGAAACCAAACTGGAGGTATTCCTAACCCCAAGGCCCGCCGGAAGCAGTCTTTCAAGCCTTGGCTATGCCGTACAACGAGCAGGAAAAGCCTATTTTTCCCGCTCCGGAGCGTATATCAAACATTTCAACCAAACTTCCAGCGTCGCTCCCAGGCGACGTGTTTACCTGCCGCGATCGGGCGACTAGAGTTCGCTCCAGACCTTTGGTCTATTTACGGGGAAAATCGTGACTACGGGTAACATCAAGACTTGGCCGCATCGACATCGATTCACAGCCGAAGAATATAACTGGATGGCCGAAATAGGCCTGCTGAACGGGGAACCCGCCGTCGAGTTGATCGAAGGCGAAATCATCCACATGGCGCCGATGGGAACGCAGCACGGCAATGTTGTGCAAAGGCTGCACACGGCCCTCAAAACCGCCCTGGCCGGCCGCGCGCTCATCAACATTCAGCGCGTGTTCCGCCTGAGCAACATCACCGAGGCGCAGCCCGATCTCATCGTTCTCAAACCGGGCCGCGATTACCACTCAGCGAAATTTCCGACAGGTAGCGACACTCTCCTGGTGATTGAAGTCAGCGACACCACGTTCTCCTACGACCACGACATCAAGGTTCCGCTGTATGCCGCGCACGACGTACCGGAAGTCTGGATCGTTGACTTGGAAAGCCGCTGCGTACGCTTCTTCCGCTCGCTCGTAGACGGCAAGTACACCGACGTGCAGGTTGTGCAAGAACCGGCAACGACGAAGCTCGCCGATCTTCCCGATACCAACATCGATCTTTCTGGCCTGCTCATCTGATCCTTCGGCGTGTCCGCGCTGCAAGGAACGCAGCGGCCGGCCGCACGCGAACTAGTTCGCGTGCGGCACGGCCTTTGCGTGTATGAGCTCGAGGCCCGCAGCGTGATTGCGCTGAAATCCCTTCCACACTGATACGCCGTTCCCACCGGGACTGTAGGCGTCATAAGGGAATGGGTTCGGAGACGGCCAAGTTCCGGTGTCCGACTCCGACGCCGAAGCCGGGACATTCAGATAGGCGTCGCGACTCGTGTCGTCCTTGACGTAACGGGCAAGAAAAGCCGAGATGAAATGCGCGCTGATCGCATTGACCCGGTCCTTCCTCCAGACAGGGTCCTCGAACCAGTCCTGATCCCACAAACGAGCGCGCATCGTCTCAGGCGCGGGATTCAAACCGATGGAATGTCCGCATCCTTTGAATGTCAGCAGGTAGCGGTTCGCGCCGGTCGCATTGTCGAAGATTGCGCGCGCACCGGTCCTGTAATCAAGAGTGCGGTCCGCATCGCCCGCGATGATGAGGAGTGGAGTGTCGACGCTACGAAGTCCTTCAGATCCCCACGCAGCGAGCGACCCGCCACCAGCCGGAGCCAGGGCAATGACCGCGCGCAGTCCGCTAACCGTCATGTCGCCGCGCCTGGAGCCGCCGCGCGCATAGCGCAGCAGCAGGCCTCCGGGCACCATCTTGGTCATCGGACCTGTTGGATCCAGAGTTGCGCCTGCGGCAGTCAGCACGCCGTAGCCGCCTATGGAGTAACCAATCAGGGCGACTCGCGCTGGGTCGACCAGGTGTTCGCGCGCAAGAATGCCCTTGAGAGTGTGAGTGACGAATGCGATGTCGAGCGGCCGCCGCAGCAGTGGTTGGGCAAACTTGGCTGTATCGGTGATAGGCGGATCCTCGTGGCGGATTGCGGCTACAACGTAACCCTTCGAGGCTAGATTCTCGGTCAGCCATGTCATCGCCGCCGGCGAGTTGCTGTAACCGTGAGAGATCACCACCAACGGGTACCCCTTGCCGGCGGGTTGTGCGTCTCTGACAGCTATGCCCGGCACGGTGAAAGTGACCGGGTCAGCCGGAGGCTCTGAGGGAAAACTTGCGGTGTAGCTCTCGCGCTGCGCGCCGGAGGAAGGCTCTGCCGGGTACCACAGATCAACGGTCAAGGCACGATTGCTCTTGAGGAAGGACCCTTTGACGGGGTCGAACGCGAGTACATGCTCCTGGTTGCGTTGAACGACCACGAGGGTTCGTACGCCGACCGCAAACTCCCCCAGCCGGGCAAGCTCGGGCGCATCAACTCCAAATTGGCTGGGCGGTGCGGCCGCCCGCAACGGCGTGACACCCAACACCGCCACGACGAGCAATAGCGCCGGCAACTTCGTCTGTAATGTCATTATTCGGCGAATTGTAGCCGTTTTGTGAAGAAATGTGCGCCAACGCGCCCACTTAGCGGTAACGTATCGCCCGCATGACGAGTCAGGTGCTGTTGGTCATTGTTGTCACCGCGGCGGGGATTGCAACCGCCGCAGCCGTTTTCCTGCGCGCGCTTAAAGCACGCCACCGGGGAAATACCGCCGATGACAGTTCTACTGGTGATATACCCGATTTGCCCGCCGTCAGCAGCCCGGCCCCAGCGCCGGACAGTCCCCTCCCGCCCTCAGTCGCGCCAACAGCGCCACACCTTGATTCGCAGCCCCCTCCCGTATCAGCCAACCCGGCGGCATCACACGGTTCGAGACATGAGGCCACACCACGGAGCACTGTGCCAGGCAACGCATCCGCGATCACACTGGGAAAGGCCTGTGCACCTGCAGCAGCCGCCGCCGCGCCCGCCTCCACAGCAGGCGCCGGAGACGCCACAAGAGCCGCGACGCCGCAAGCCCTCCAACCTCCTGAGATATTCGGGAAGTTGTTCGATCTCGCGCTTGGCAAAGCGCGTCCCGCGTCGACAGTTACCGCAGGTCACACCGACGTTGCGGCAGCGACGGCAGCAGCCCTTCTGGATTCTGCTACGCAAGAGCGGTACGTCCCCCGAAGACCCAATATGCTGCCGCGAATCCTCAGCGCCGCGAACGACGAAGGTTTTTCTGGTCGCGAGCTGGCGGCGCTCATTGCTCGCGACCCTTCCCTCGTCGGCAATCTTCTGAGGATCGCCAACAGCCCTTACTATCGCGTGTCCGCGGAGCCGGTGGAGAGCGTAGATCGCGCGGTTGTGATGTTAGGCACCCACGGCATCCGGTCGCTCGCCACGGCGGCGCTGATGCAACCGATCTTCCGCATCGGCGGCGCAGATTTTCCGCGCTTTCCGGAAATCGCCTGGGAGCACACATCCCGCTCAGCGAACGCTGCAGTACCCTACAACTTCCTGATCGAGAAATCCGACCCCTCCGCGGCAGAGTTGCTCAGCCTCGTGATGGGCCTCGCCGAAATCGTCGTATTTCGCGTAACGATGGATCAGTACAGTAAAAACCCGAGGCTGCGCCCGGACGCGAGCGTTGTCTCATCGCTGCTCGACACCCATTCAGCAAGCGTCGCGCGCCTCATTGGCGCAAGTTGGGAACTCTCCGAACCAACGCTAGCCGGCTTGGACGGGCAAGCGGTGGCCACCACCGTATACCCAACGCCACTCGGACGCTCACTGTACTTCGGCCGCGTAGTTGGAGCGCTGGCGGTGCTTCGTATCAACCGCGTCGTCGATGACGAAACCGGCAAAGCCTCAATCCCCGTGACGGACATACCGCAGATGCAGATCGACCGAATGTGGACACGGCTGACGGCGAAAACAGAGTAAGTGAGCGCGCTTAGCGCGACACGGCCAGGTCAAAAATACTGCTCTCATTGATCTGCGCGCGCCCGGTCGCGCACAATTCTCGAAGCCCACTCCCAGCCAATTCCGCGAACGGTGCTCCGAGCCCCAATCCGCCAGCCATCCGCAACGCGTACTCCACATCTTTCAGCCGCAACGCGGCCGTAAAGACGACATTGCGATCATGGTCGCCAGCCACTATGCGGCGCACGTTGCGGACAACCTGCGGGCTCGCAGCCTGACCCGTCGCAATCGCATCGGCCACAGTGGCAAGATCCAGCCCAGCGCGTTGAGCAAGCGCCATCCCTTCAGCTGCCGATGCAATTTGCACGGCACCGATCATGTTAATGATCAACTTGTAGGCTGTCCCGGTACCGACAGGGCCGAACCTGATGATGCGATTCGACACCGCGGCCAGCAACGGCCGAGCGCGCTCCAAATCCTCTTCCCGCGCACCAACCAACATCGTCAACGCGCCGCCAGCCGCGTCTGCCGGCAGACCCGTAACCGGCGAATCGATGTAGCGCAGCCCGCGGCCCGCAACCGCAGCGGCCAGCTCCATAACCCAACCGTGTGACAACGTCGAGCACTCAATGGCAAGAGCCCCAGGCGCCAACTCCGCCGCCAGAATCCCGTCAGCGCCCAACCAGATTTCGCGTGATGCCGCGTCGTCCGACACCATACAAAACACAGCATCCGCGCCTGCGCACGCCTCCTTAGGGCTTCCGCCCCGCCGCGCACCGCGACCCACAACGGAATCAGCCTTCGCGCCGGTCCGGTTATAGACACTCACCTGATGACCGCCCTCGAGCAGTCGGGACGCCATCCCAACACCCATCTTCCCAAGTCCAATGAAAGCAATGCTCGCCATACGTCAACCTGCAGCCTCCGCGGCGGTGAGCTGGAACATGAAATCATCGGGAAATCGGCCGATATTACGCTTGAAGTCCTGCACGAGAGCGCTAGTCGTCACCCCGTAGAGGGAAGCGAGCGGCGTTACGCTTGACCGGCTCGTTGCCGTCAGCTCATCGCTGCGGACCTGCAGCGACCAACCTGGGCGGATCGTCAGTCAAAGTCACGAGCGCAATATATTGCGTATCATCGAGCCGGAAACTGAGCTCACGCTTCGGCGGGTTACTGGTCTTCACCAGCGACCGCGAGCAGGAAATGCTCTTGGCGCCGAACTTGGCATACTCAACCTCGCCTACCGTTGGCCGGCAAAGATGGTTCGCCGCAGCGATGATCTTCTGGGCACGTTCGTAGTGAAAGTAGTTCGTGGCGCGCAATTCGGCTAGCGCCGCCGGGCCGTCAAGATGTACCACGCCGCCACCGCCTTCGTTCCCGGCCCACGCGCCCGACACAGAGGCCGCCACAGCCATAACAAACGCGATCCTTCTCATGATGCAATCTCCCGCCCAGACGCTGAAGAGTGGACCAAGCCGCGCACAGAGGGCTCCCCGTTCATCTTACTGCTCAGGTCGAACCATCGACAACACGAACACCATTGACGCCACCCCCATCACCGCTGTCGCAGCCCACCCGATCACCGTCCAGCGACCCGAAATCCGAAACTTACCCATGATGGTCGCGCTGGTACTCAGGAGCATCAGCAGTGCCATGACCGGAACGGCCACGATTCCGTTCAGTACCGCCGCCCATACCAACGCCCTCACCGGATTCAGCTCAACGACGTTGGCCACGGCGCCGAGCAACGTTGCCATCGCGATAGCGCCGTAGAAGGCCTTCGCCTGCTGGGGCTTTCGGGCCAGTCCTACTGGCCAGCCCCGCGCCTCACCCAGCGCGTAGGCGGCCGAACCCGCAAGCACGGGTATCGACAGCAGGCCGGTGCCGATGATCCCCAGCGAGAAAAGGGCGGCCGCCAGATTGCCCGCCAACGGGCGCAGTGCCTCCGCAGCCTGGGAGGCGGTGCTCACCTGGAAAATACCCGCCCTGTGCAGCGTCGCAGCTGCCGTCACCAATATGGCAAGGGCCACGAGATTGGAGAGACCCATTCCGACCAATGTATCCAGCTCGATCCGAGCCAACGCTTGGGGCCCGGCGGCCGGATCCTCGCGCAAGGGCGGATCGCACGGCGGGGATTTGGCGTCTTCGACCTCCTGCGCCGCCTGCCAGAAGAACAGGTAGGGACTGATCGTTGTGCCAAGAATGGCCACCACCGTGAGCCAGAACTCGCGGTTGAACGTGAAGTGCGGCCAGAACAATCCCTTGGCAAGCTCCAGCCAATCCACGTGCACGACACATACCGTGGCGAAGTAGGCAAACAGAGAAAGCGTCAACCACTTCAGAATAGTCACGTATCTCGCGTGATCGCAAAACACCTGCCCGAGCGTACAAATCAGTCCGAACGCGACGACGTAGATCCAACCGGGTACGGCGGGGAGTACGAGTTGGCCCGACGCGGCCATTGCTCCGAGGTCAGCCCCGATGTTCAGGGTGTTTGCGACGAACAGCAGCGACACCATCGTGAGCACCAGCCAGCTCGGATAATGCTCGCGCAAGTTACCGGCAATGCCCTTCCCGGTCGTGCGTCCTATCCGGGCGCTGATGCCCTGTATGACGACCATCATCGGATACGTCAGCAGCAGGGTCCAGGCGAGTTGGAATCCAAACTGCGCGCCCGCCTGGGAGTAAGTCGCGATACCGCTCGGATCGTCGTCGGCGGCGCCGGTCACGAGCCCGGGCCCCAGGGCCTTCCAAAGCCGTGATCTGCCGGAGCTGACCGCGGACCTGGCGGGTACTTGCAGTCGGCTGGACATCTACTGCGGCGTCCTCCGGGCGGCGTAAATGGTCTCGTGAATGAATCGCAGCTTGTCGATGACCCGGGCAGACAACACGAATGGGTAACTGTCAGCGAGACCCAACCCGCGGTTGAGGTTATTCAACACGTACGTCAGCGGCGCCCAGTCTTCGACCATCCGATCGAAATCGCGCGCGCGTGGCGAGAGCGGGTTGGGCGGAGTCGTCATCGATGGCTCATCCGGACGTTTGGGCTTCAATGACAACCCCACGGCAGCTGCCGTCTCCAGTGCATCGGTCATGTGCATGAAGTGCGCCCAGGATTCGGCCCAGTCCTCCCACGGATGACAGGTCGCATAGGCGCTGATGAACTCAACCTCCCAGCTGGGTGGCGGCCCGTTCTGGTAGTGGCGTTGCAGGGCTTGGCTGTAGTCGGCACGCTCATCTCCAAACAGCTCCCGAAAGGGCTCCAGGCGTGGACTGTCCCGTATCAAACGATCCCAGTAGTAATGGCCGATCTCATGACGAAAGTGACCCAGCAGCGTGCGGTATTGCTCGTTCTGCAGTTGCCGCTGCTGCTCCCTGCGGACATCGTCGGCTTCGGCAACATTGATCGTGATGAGTCCGTTGTCGTGGCCCGTCAGAACCCGGCCGCCATCACCGCTGGCCGAATCCTCCAGAAAGTGAAATTCGACGCCGGCGTCGTTCGGCTCCTTCTTGCCCACCAGCGGCAACCCGAGGCCCAGCAGGGTGTAGACGAGGCGCCGCTTGGCAACCTCCAGCCGATACCATGCCGTCGCGTTGCCGGGTTGGGATAGATCGGGAATGACATGGGTCAACCGGCAGGCGCGGCACAGCGTCTCCGGATCGCCTTGCGGCACAGCCCAATTGCAGACGTTCTCCCGGTCATAGTTGGCGCACAGCCGGTAGGCCTGCTCCTGACCGCCCGGTCCCTCATAGCGCCACAGACTATCCGGCCCCTGCTCGACGGCGGCCATCAGCTTCCGGTCGGGCAGGTAGGCCAGCGCGCGTCCGCAATTCAGACAGCGGATGTTTTCGAAGAAAACCAGATGCTGACAGTGAGTACAGTGGAAAGTTTTCACGTATTTGCGCCGCTCAGGGCTACGCGCCCCAGGCCGTCCTCAAGACTCAGTTTGCTTTCCCGGTCCGCAAGTCTCGCGCCTGAGATGCCAAGACCGGGGAAGCGCGGGCTTTCGACGGAACCGCCCAGTGGGCAAACCGTTAGATTTCCTACCGATCAATCTCAGCGGCGCCCGTCGGTGGGCAGCCATCGTTAGGGGGACTAGTCATGGACACGTTGACCCAGCAGCGCTCGAGCGCTCTCTCGAGCACTGACGCCACACATGAATCTGCAGTATCCGCGGTGTCATGGCCGGCGATCTTTGGCGGTGCATTCGTCGCCGCCGCCTCATCTTTAGTGCTGGCGGCACTCGGGTCGGGATTTGGCCTGGCTTCCGTGTCCCCCTGGCCGAACAGCGGAGTGTCAGCGACAACGTTTACGGTGATGACGGCGATATGGCTGATCGTGGTGCAGTGGGTCGCATCCGGCCTCGGTGGTTATGTAGCGGGACGCCTACGGACAAAGTGGACTAATACACATACCCACGAGGTGTTCTTCCGGGATACGGCCCATGGCTTCATAACATGGGCTGTTGCGACGATCCTTGTAGTCGCCGTTCTCACCTCTGCTACCGCCTCTGCAATCAGTAGCGGAGTTCACGCCGCGGCGACCGTCGCCTCCGGCGCATCGCAGGGGGCCGCTACCGCTGCCGCACAGAGCGCCAGCACAAGCATGTCCCAGGCGAGCCCAGCCATTGCGCCATATAACATAGACATGCTGTTTCGTTCCCCGCGGACAGATTCCAGCGCAGCTACCGCTGATGCACGAGCCGAGGCTGCACGGATTCTCGCCAACGGAGTGACGTCTGGGGACGTTCCCAGTGCGGACCGAACGTACCTGGCCGAGCTAGTTGCCGCTCGCACGGGAATCTCGTTGGAGGATGCTCAGAAGCGTGTAGACAATGCCATCGCGCAAGCGAAGGCAGCGGAGGCCAAGGCACGCCAGGCAGCTGACACCGCTCGCAAGGCAGCCTCCGAGGCCTCCATCTACACAGCGCTCTCGATGTTGGTTGGTGCGTTCATCGCCTGTATCGCGGCCGCCCTGGGCGGCCAGCGACGCGATCTGCATGCATGAGAGCCGTCTACCCGATGGTCACACTCACCGGGCAGTGATCACTGCCCAGGATCTCAGGATGGATGTCCGCAACCCGCACCTTCGACTTCAAGGGCGCTGAAACGAGAAAGTAATCAATTCTCCATCCCACGTTGCGGGCGCGCGAATTGGCGAAATTACTCCACCACGAATAGTGCCCGTTGCCCTGCTTGAACAGCCGGAATGTATCGACGAAGCCAGCGTCCACCAGGTTCTGAAACCCCTTGCGCTCCTCGTCCGTGAAGCCCTTCCTGCCCCGATTCGCTTTGGGATTCGCAAGATCCAGCTCGGTATGAGCCACGTTGAGATCGCCACAGAACACGACCGGCTTGCTCTTCTCGAGCTTCTGGACATAGGCCAGGAAAGCCGGGTCCCAGTGTCCATGGCGCAGTGCCAGGCGGCTCAGATCGTCCTTGGTGTTCGGCGTGTACACGGTGACGACGTAAAAGTTCTTGAACTCGGCAGTGAGGACGCGTCCTTCCTCCGCGCTATCCCGCTTGAGTTCGTCAGCGAAGGTATAGCGTTTGGCGAAATCGTTCGGGAAGCCGTTGATGACGGCAAGAGGCTTCTCTTTAGAGAAGATCGCCGTCCCCGAATACCCCTTCTTGACCGCAGAATTCCAGTATTCGTGGTACCCCGGCAGATCGATCTCGATCTGCCCGCGTTCAGCCTTGGTCTCCTGCAGACACAGAACGTCCGGCTTGTGCGCCTCCAGGAAGGGATGAAAGAGGCCTTTTTTCAGGACGGCCCGAATGCCATTGACGTTCCACGAGTACAGCTTCATTTCGACCAGCACTAGCCGCAAAAGAGGGGCGCGGATTATCGCCGATTGCGGGCGGACACGGGTCACCGCCGTTGTCGATTGGCGTCCCGTATCCGGTCCGGCGCTTGAAGCTCCTCGTCCCTCGGTAATTCTCGCGCCAGCTCCACTTCAAGCTCCGACGAGGCGAGCCTACGCATGCTAGCGCGTGCCAGGGCCTCATCTACCAACCGTTCACCCGTCGGCGACTCGAGGGCGATGGTTTCCAGAATCTCCATGTCATCGGGCCCGCCGGGTGGCTCGTAGAAGACGTAGGCATCATCCTGATCGGTCTGTTTCGACGACCAACGCAATCCTGTAGCGCGCGGAAGGTCGGCAAGTAGTTCGCCAGTAGCCTTGTGGGTGGCGGTGTACTTGGGGACTGTCGTGAGCATGATTAACCGGTCCCGCAAGAGTACGTCTGTGCCTACCAGCCACCTGAGAGCGAGCGGCCGCAGATCCAGAATCGCAAGCTCCCTGCGCAAGCGCAGTCGCGCGAGGTAGTAGCCGGTAACCGGGGGTACTAGGACACCGTGTGGCGGCTGAACTTGCGGAATAACATCACGCAGCATCGTTTCCCATAACGCACAGTCCGATGTTGAAGCGGCGTAATACATGGCTCGGGGAGGAACAGCGTCCCGCCCGGAAAACCGGCCCGTGGATTGCGGATTGAAGCTGCTTGCGGCGTGCGGGTCTTTGTAGACATGCCACAATTGCACTCCAGCACTCAGCGGAGTGTAGGGATTCCCAATGGGCTGCACGCGACGCTTACCAGTTGGTGTCGCCAGGCGCGAATGTGCCGCGCGCTGCCTCGACTACCGATTGCGGATCGCTTTGGAAGACATCGGCAGGTCGCTTGCCATCCAGGGCGGCATGTGGTTGGAATAGCCAAAAGCTCTGACGCCAACCACTTGCATCCCTGGGCAGAAGCTCGAGCAGATCCTTCATCTCGGGCATCAGCCGCCCTGTCTTGCGGTCGAACTGAAACGACGGATGCAGGTACTCCCGCCCGCCCCAGCAACCGAGTAACTCGCCCTTGCGCCGCAGGCGGCTTGCAGTGTTATTAGCTCCTGGCGCATCGGGATCACCGCCCTGCTGTTGATGCACATCGCTGCCATTCAGCCAGTGCTCCTGCTCAAGGAGCTGCGCTCGCCGCTCTCGTGCAGCCTTGAGGCGACCCGCCGTCGCTGCGTCTTCCGGTTCAACTTTGCTCGGCAGCCGATACTCGAAGCGCTCAAGCATTGCGGAAGTCTGTACTAACGACGCACGCGGCACCTTCGCCGGGTTTCCGCCATGATGCGGCAAGTAAAGCAGGATTGACGCAGGGTGTTTTGAGCGAGTACCGCCGAGGAGCTGACGGTAGGCATGGGCAAACCCCTTGGGCTCATATACCGCGATCACCCCGATCATGAGTTGATTGTGCATGAGCGCTGCAACGACTTTGCGTAGTTGATCCAACGCGTGAGGGCTTTCGCTACAAGTGTGAAACTCGTCTATTGCGAATACGGTGGGGACATCGGGGACCGAGGGTACTTCGGCTGGATCTTCGATATAGGCCAGCCGCGGGGGGCGCGCGATCTCCACACTGATGGCGTGAACGCTGTCGTGCGTCGTCACAGGACGGTTCAACGATTATTGATATCCATGATATCCGCAGTATACACGATATCTGCAGCCAATGCGACTTGCATGTCATTGATTTAAATGGATTTTGAGCCGCCTGCTCTGGGCAGGGGCTATACCGCCTACCGGCTGCGCCCAGCCCGATCCAGCGCCGAAAAGTCCTCATCCGACAGCTCGATGCCAACCGCCGCCACATTCTCCTCGAGGTGGGCGACCTTCGAAGTACCCGGGATCGGCAGCATCACCGGACTGCGCTTGAGCATCCAGGCCAGGGCAACCTGGCTGGGCGCCGCCCCGTAACGCTTCGCAAGGGTGTCGAGCAGCGAACCCGCCGAAGCAAGGCGGCCGGCCGCCAGCGGAAACCACGGGATGAAGCCGATCCTGTGCCGCGTGCAGTAATCCAACACCGCCTCGCTGGCGCGGTCCACGAGGTTGTAGCGGTTTTGAACCGTGGCCACCTTGAAGACCCTGGAAGCCGCTTCGATGTCGGCAACCGACACCTCACTCAGCCCCGCATAACGGATAACACCGCTGTCCAGCAGCCGCTTGATGGCGCCGAACTGCTCGTCACGCGGCACCTTGGGATCGATACGGTGCAACTGCCACAGATCCAGCCGCTCGACACCCAACCGCTGGCAGCTGGTGTAGGCCTGTTGAATCAGGTATTCAGGGCGGCCGAGTGCCGTCCAATCGTCGGGGCCGGTGCGCGCCAATCCCGCTTTCGTCGCTATGAAAACTCCCTTGTACGGATGCAACGCTTCGCGCAGCAGCTCTTCGGCGATATTGGGCCCGTATGAATCGGCCGTATCGATGAAGCTCACCTCGAGCTGCGGGAGCCGCTTGAGCGTCCGTATGGCTTCCGCGCGATCCGCTGGCGGGCCCCAGATGCCACGCCCGGTCAGGCGCATGGTGCCAAAACCGAGGCGGTTGACCTCAACGTCGGACCCAATACGGAAAGTGCCTGATTTCGCTGCAGTGACGGCTGAGATCATGGGGTGTATCTCGCGTTGATTCCTTTTAGCGTAGCATGGGCCTCGTCCATCCGGAGTACCCCTCATGGAGAGCTGCCAGTGGAACAAACAAGCACAGTCTGGCCCGAGCTTCCGTACACCGCCTGGCGCGAAACGTGTGCAACGCTCCAACTGTGGACACAGATTGTCGGCAAAATCCGCCTCACCCAGACACCCTGGCTGAACCATAGCTGGCATGTAACCCTCTATGTCACATCGCGGGGGCTGACAACCTCGCCCATTCCACACGGCTCGCGTACCTTCGAGATCGAGTTCGATTTCGTCAGCCATGCGCTCGTCATCGACGTGAGCGACGGCGCGAGCCGCACAATTCCGTTAGAGCCCCGCACGGTCGCCGATTTCCATGCCGCGGTCACGAGCGCACTCGACGAACTGGGTATCCCCGTACGCATAAGGGATTACCCCTGTGAAATAGCCGGAGCGAAGCCCTTCACCGAGGACCGGATCCACTTCGCATACGATCGCGAGTACGCGCAGCGCTTCTGGAGAGTGCTCGTCCAGGTTGACCGCGTATTCAAACAGTTCCGCACGGCGTTCATCGGCAAAGCCAGCCCGGTGCATTTCTTCTGGGGCAGTTTCGATCTTGCGGTCACGCGCTTTTCGGGGCGGCGGGCGCCTGCGTTCACGGGCAAGGCGCCGGGGTTGGATCCTGCGGTCATGCAGGAAGCCTACTCGCACGAAGTCAGCAGCGCGGGCTTCTGGCCGGGAGGCAACGGGATCGACTACGCGGCGTTCTATTCGTACGCCTATCCAACTCCAACTCAATTCAAGAGCTTTCCCGTGCAACCACCGGGAGCGGCCTTCAACGAGGCGCTCGGGGAATATCTGCTCCCCTATGACACGGTCCGGACAGCCGCGAACCCCGATACCGCGCTGCTCGCTTTCCTGCAGAGTACCTACGAAGCGGCTGCTGAGTCAGCCAAGTGGGATCGCGCCGCGCTGGAGTGCCCGTTGGGCGCGGCGGCAGTCGCGCGCCCTCTTTGATAGTCAAAATCGACTACGGCGCCTTTGACCTGGGTCTACGAAATGGCGCACATCGAGGAACGAATCAGGAATCGCATGTTGAGCGGCGCTTCGAGCGAAAAGCTCGCACCGCGGCCGGGCACGACATCCACAGTCCAGCGTGTGTGAGCCCAGCGGCGCAGCTGCTCGCGATCCATCCAGAACTCACAACCGACGATCTCACCCACCTTCTCGTCCACGCCGCCCAACTTGAATTCGCCCACCTGGAAACACATCGGGGCGCTGCCGTCGCAGCAGCCCCCCGAGAGGTGAAACATCAAGGGCCCGTGGTCTTTTTTGAGTTGCTCGATGAGTTTCCGGGCCGCATCGGTTACACCGACCCGGCCCGGATCGAACGGGATCACGTTGCCCTTGTCACCTTCGGCCATCAAAAGAATCCCAACGCCTTGTCACTGTAGCTGACCAGCACGTTCTTGGTCTGCTGGTAATGATCCAGCATCATCTTGTGCGTCTCGCGACCAATACCCGATTTCTTGTACCCACCGAAGGCTGCATGTGCAGGATAGGCGTGGTAGCAGTTCGTCCACACCCGCCCTGCCTTGATGCCGCGGCCGAAGCGATACGCCATATTGATGTCCCGAGTCCAGACTCCCGAGCCCAGGCCGTACAGCGTATCGTTCGCAATCTCGAGCGCCTGCTCCGGCGTATCAAACGTGGTTACCGAGACGACCGGCCCGAAGATCTCCTCCTGGAACACGCGCATCTTGTTGTGTCCCTCAAAAATCGTCGGCTTGATGTAATACCCGCCCGCCAGCTCGCCCGGCAGCTTGTTGGCCGAGCCACCAGCCAACACCTTCGCGCCCTCCTTGCGGCCGATGTCGAGGTACGAAAGTATCTTCTCAAACTGATCGTTGGAGGCTTGTGCGCCGATTTGCGTGCTCATTTCGTAGGGGTCGCCCTGTCGAATGCTCTCCACGCGCTTGATTGCGCGCTCCATGAACCTGTCGTAGATCGATCTTTGTACCAGCGCCCGTGACGGACACGTACACACCTCGCCTTGGTTTAGGGCAAACATGGCGAACCCTTCGAGGGCCTTGTCCACGAACGCATCGTCCTCGCGCATCACGTCCGCAAAGAAGATGTTAGGCGATTTTCCGCCGAGCTCGAGCGTCACCGGAATGATGTTCTCGGAAGCGTATTGCATGATGAGCCGGCCGGTCGTCGTCTCGCCGGTGAACGCGATCTTGTTGATACGCGAACTGCGGGCAAGCGGCTTGCCCGCTTCCAGGCCGAAGCCATTGACGATGTTGAGCACGCCCGGTGGCAACAGGTCTTGAACGAGCTCAGCCAGCACCAGGATCGACAATGGTGTCTGCTCAGCCGGCTTGAGCACTACGGCATTGCCTGCCGCAATGGCCGGAGCAAGCTTCCACGCCGCCATCAATATCGGGAAATTCCACGGAATGATTTGACCCACGACGCCCAGTGGCTCGTGGAAGTGGTACGCGACCGTGTCATCGTCGAGCTCGCCGAGGGAGCCCTCCTGCGCACGCACACAACTTGCGAAATAGCGGAAATGATCGACTGCCAGTGGCAGGTCGGCCAGATTCGTCTCCCGAATCGGCTTGCCGTTGTCGTAGGTTTCAACAGCGGCCAGGAATGGCAGGTACTGCTCGATCCGGTCGGCGATCAGATTCAACGCACGCGCCCGGGCAGCGACCGGAGTATGGGCCCATCCATCAGCGGCCGCATGCGCGGCATCGATCGCCCGCTCGACGTCTTCCGCCTGAGAGCGTGCAATCTGACAAATAACCTGGCCCGTGGTCGGCGACACATTGTCGAAGTAGCCGCCCTTGAGCGGCGCGACCCACTTGCCACCAATGAAGTTCTCATACCGAGCGCGCAAAGGAATCTTCTGTTCCAGGTTCTTCAGATGCGCGCTGAACGAGGCGCTCTGACCAATGGCCGCGCTTTGCGCAGGGCCGCTCGGCCCCCGTGCCTGGATGGGACTTGGATTGCTCATCGGTGGATCTCCTAAGGTCGATGCGTTCGACGTATGTACGCCGAAGCAAAGGGCATACCAATCCGTAGAAGCCGCAATGGAGGCCGCAGAGCCCGCTGCCACGTGTCATATCCGGTACATATGTCAGCTGAGGCCTTGACACAGTCTGCGGCGCCAGACCGGCACCCGGATCTGGGCCCGCACGCGGACCTCGTCGTTCGTGTGGCGAGCCGCGGATCGGCAGACGACTCCGTTGCCGCCGCGTTAGCGCCGACGGTCGGCATCCAACGGCATAGGCACGTGCGCAGCCGCAGGATCTCGCCGGCGATGATCCAGTGATGTTGCGCAACGTGCGCAACGCTGAGCGGGTGGCGAACTGCGCGGTGTCGGTGTTGATTCGGGGCCCGACTGGATCGGGGAAGGAGGCGTTCGCGAAAGTCCTTCATCTGGCGAGCAACCGTGCCCGCCGGCCCTTCGTGGCGGTGAACTGCGCCGCGATCCCGGAGGCGCTGATCGAAAGCGAGCTGTTCGGCTACACCGCCGGCACCTTCACGGGGGCAAGGAAAGAGGGACTGCGGGGCCGCATCGTCCAATCATCCGGCGGCACATTGTTCCTGGATGAAATCGGTGACCTGCCGCCGGGGATCGGACAGCCTGGCGGCCGGTACCTGCAAAGACACGGCGCATCGGCGACGGATCAAGACCTTTCGCTGGAAGCAGCAGAGCGCGAGGCATTGCTGCGTGTCATCGAGAAGAATGACTGGGTGATGAGCCACGTCGCCGCGCAGCTCGGTATCAGCCGCAACACGCTGTATCGTAAGATCAAGCGCCACTGCATCCCACTCACCCGCAACTGAAGAAAAACCTCCGGACTTGCGGTATCGTTCGCTTTAGTTGTGCAAGCACCAGGAGCTGACGATGAGCAAGGGCATGGACAAGAAGAAGGAAGGCAAGAAGAAATCGACCAGGACGCCGGATGAGAAGCGCGCCCTGAAGCGGGAAAAGAAAGCGGCGAAGCGCTGAAGCCGAGTGGCGGGTGCCCGATCACTTCGCTAGGGCACCTGCACCTGAACAATCGGCCCCGGATGCGCTGCAGACCCGGACGCAATGACCAGGTAGCGGCGCATGGTAGAAGCCTTCACCTCCACGATCTGCCGGATCGGCCCAATGGCATTGACGATCGCGGCCCCGGCCGGATTGGTCACGAACGAGGCGAGCGGTTGCAGTGTACCGCCACCATTAGGCTGATCCGCGAGAGCGAGCACATACGGCTGTTTCGGCTGTAACCCGGTCGCGGATACCTGCAGAACCTGCAACAACCCCTGATCAAACAATGCGACGCTGCTCGGCGCCGACGCGGAGCTTACAGTCCCCGCGCCTCCCTCCCAGGGTGGCGCCAGGGCCAGGTGTGCCGCCTCACCCGCAACACCGAGCGGGCTTAAGCCTTCAGAGCCACTGCCTTGTGGAACCGCATTCGGGACATAGTTGACAGCCTGCGGCGCCTGTCCGATCGGCACCTCGGCAACCACCTTGTTGGTCGCAGTATCGATTGCCGTCAGACTATCGGCATTCTCGAGTCCGACATAGATGCGTTTTCCGTCCCCCGAGGGCCAGATGCCATGCGGCAGCTTGCCGACCGGAATGGTCGCAATCAGTGACGCATCCGCTACCTTGAACACCTTCACCACGTTCAAGCCGCCGACCGTGACGTACGCAAACAGCCCCTTGGCGTTGCGGGCGAAGTTGACGTGATTGGTGATCGGCCCGGTATCGAGGGTTTTGACCACGGCGAACGGTGGCTGCGCCTCGAATATCATCACCTTGCCGACATCCTTCAACGTCAACCAGACCTGCTTGCCATCCGGTGTTGCCGCGATGTTGGGACAGAACGGGCTGGCTTGCGGCACGCGTCCGACGATCTGGTGGTCAGCGACCGTCACCACGACGGTCTCAGGATTGAAAGACGAGCAGACGTAACCGTACTTGCCGTTTGGGGAAAATATCTGCATGCCCGGACCACCCGGCACCACGATGCGCGTCTTCTCGGCGTACGTGCGGGCATCCAGGACGGAGACATAGTTCTCACCGCGGACGGTCACCCACACTTCATCGCCATTGGGCGTGAAGAACGCTTCGTGAGGAGACCGGCCCACGTACGTAATGTGTTTGACCGCGTTCGTAGCGGTGTCGATGAATGCAACCGAGTTGGACCCGATCGACACCACGGCGAGCGTGCGATGGTCCGGTGAGAAGCCCATTCCATGAACGAGGAGCTGCCCGCGATACAGCGGACTGAAATTCCCGGGGGACGGATCGCCCAGGCGAATGACACCGAGCAGCGTGTTGTCAGCAGGATCCGTCACCGACACAGTGTTCGAATACTGCTCGGCCGCATAGACGCGGTCACGGTGGCTCATCGGGATGTCCGGCGCAGACAGACTCTCGGGAGCCTGGCCCGCCCACGCGGCGGCAACCATTGAGGCAGCCGCGGTCAGCAGCAGGAATGTCGAGGCTTTGCGAGGCACCATCCCTGTGCCTCGCCCTTCGGGCCGGCATTCGCCGTCCAAAATCGTTCCCGACGATTTTGTCATTTGCGGGACTCCTGCCCTATAGCCAGCCGCATCGCGGCAATTTCCTGGGTCTGATCAATGATGATTTCCTGCGCAATCCGCCGCAACTGCTCGTTGTGACCATGACGCAACTCCGCCTGGGCCATCTCGATCGCACCCTGGTGATGCGGCGCCATGGTCGCCACAAAGTCCCTGTCAACATCTCCCGAAGGCTTGACGCTCATTGCCGCCATCATCTTCGACATGGCGGCCTGGTTTTCCGCCACGAAGGATGCTTCGTCATCATTCGCAGCAGACACCCAGGCTGCAGCGAGAGTCAACGTAGTGGCCAGCGTGATGGCCAGCAGCACCATCCGCGGGCGGCTCGGATAACCCGATAAATCCATTCGGCCTCCAGTACGGCGGTGCACCGCCGTGCTCCTATGACCGTGCAACAGTATCGTTTATTGCAGTGCGGAACGAACCTGTCTTCGAATGGATACCATCCATGCACCTGCCCTCCCCGGGGGCTTGAATCTAAACTTCGATTTTCCGTGCGATTTCCACGACATTGCGCGACGGTAGGTTGAACCGGTCCACCACCTTCACAGCGTTGCGAAACAGAAAGGCGAACAGCGGCAGGCGCCAGTGCGAAAGCGTTGCATGTCCGGGCTTGCGCACTATGAGATCACGCGCAGCGAAATACACTCCATTTTCGGTGTCAATCAACGGGTCGAGCTGCTTGAGGTTGGCCAGAGCCCGGCGCAAGTCCGGAATCTCCAGGAAGCCGAACCGCACGGTGGAATGCCAGATCCCTTCGGCTATGTGCTCCGAGTGGCAGCGCTCTTCGTTACCGACTCGGGGTATTTCTTCAAATTCAACCGTCAGCATCACGACTCGCTCGTGAAGCGAGCCCATGTGCTGAACGTGATGGATCACCAGGGGCGCGATCTTCTGCGAGGAGGATTTTGTCAGAAAGATGGCCGTTCCGGGCACGCGTGGAATCTTGCCTGCAGCCAGGTCGCTCAAGAACCGTTCTGCTACCTCATCGGGTTGCTCGAGGCTCTCACGTACACAGTCCACACCCGAACGCCAGGTAGTCATGACGAAGAAAATGACGACCCCCAAGGTGAGCGGCAGCCAGCCGCCTTCGGCGATCTTGAGAAGATTCGCGTAGAAGAACGCAAGGTCCAACACGAGAAACGTACCGGCAATTCCCAGCGATAGTGCAGCGGGCCAATGCCACACCCTGCGCATCGCTGCATACAGCAGGCACGTCGTGATCAACATGGTGGTAGCCACGGCTGTGCCATACGCGCCCGCCAGCCTGTCGGAGCTTCCGAACGCCACGGCGATTGCGACCGTAGCCGTCATCATCATCCAGTTGACCGCCGGAACGTAAATCTGTCCGTATACCTGGTCAGAGGTCTGTCGGATGTTGACGCCTGGCAGCCAGCCGCGCTGCATCGCCTGCCGGGTCATGGAGAAAGAGCCCGTGATGATGGCCTGACTCGCAATCACTGTCGCAATCGTCGCCAGGACTACGAGCGGATAAACAGCCCACGGGGGCGCAAGCTGAAAAAAGGGGTTACCGCTGATCGTCTTCCTTTCGATCAGCAATGAGGTCTGGCCGGCGTAACTCAGTAGCAACGCTGGCAGCACGATGCAGTACCAAGAACGTCGGATCGGCCCCCGACCCAGATGTCCCATGTCGGCATACAGCGCTTCCGCACCGGTGATGCACAAGAACACACCGCCCAACACGAGAATGCCGACTCCGCGGTTATGCGCGAGAAACTCAATGGCGTGCACCGGGTTGGCAGCCACGAGTACGTGTGGGTTGCGCACTATCCCGGTCAGTCCGAGCAGGCCAATCACACCGAACCAGGCCAGCATGATCGGTCCGAATGCATTGCCAATCTTCTCGGTGCCGAAGCGCTGCGCCGCAAACACAGCTATCAGAATGAGCACCGCGATCGGCATGACGAAGGGTTTGAGAGCATCCGTTACCGTATTGACGCCCTCCACCGCGCTCAGGACAGAGATCGCGGGTGTGATCACGCCATCCCCGTATATAAGAGCCGCGCCCAGCAATCCCATTACAGTGAGAGTCCTCGCGCCCCGCCGCAGGCTGTTTGCCCCGACCAGTGACATCAGCGCGATGATGCCGCCGGCGCCATGATTGTCCGCCCGCATGACGAGGGCGCAGTACTTCACCGAAACGGTAATGATCAGGGTCCAGAAAATGAGCGACAGAACGCCCAGGGCACTTTCGGGAGTAAACCGGCCGCCAACTGCCTGGGTGACCGTTTGTAATGTATATAGCGGGCTGGTGCCGAGATCCCCGTAGACGATTCCCAGCGCCGTGAGCCACAGCCAGTTGTCGTGCTTAGGTTGGTCCTGGCTGAGCTCGACCGTCGCGCGGGTATGCATCCGCCCTAATATACCGCTACGGCGCTGGCGCGACGCGCTATGGTTTACCGGCTGGCGCGACACGCCAGACCGAATTCCCCACATCATCCGCCACCAGCAGCCCGCCGCGTTTGTCGAGCGCAACCCCCACAGGCCGCCCAAACGCATCACCCTTTTTGTCAACGAAGCCGGTCAGGACCTCCATCGGCGCTCCCGAAGGTTTCCCGCCCTGGAAAGGCACGAAGAGCACTTGATAGCCGCTGCGCGGCTTGCGGTTCCACGAGCCGTGTTGACCGACAAACATGCCCGCGGAAAACGGACCTGACGCACGACCCGCCTGGCCTGCGTCGAACACCAGGCCCAGCGAGGCTGTGTGGGCCCCAAGGGCATAGTCAGGAACGAGCGCTGTTGCGACGGGGTCGGGCCGCTGCTCCTTCACGCGGTCATCGATATGGTTGCCGTAGTAGCTGTAAGGGAATCCGTAAAACCCGCCCTCCACGAGAGCCGTCATGTAATCCGGAACGAGGTCGCTGCCAAGTTCGTCACGCTCGTTGACGACGGCCCACAGCTTTCCGGTGTCGGGGACCCACGCAAGGCCATTCGGATTGCGCAGCCCATGGGCGTAGATCCGATGCTGTCCAGTCATCGGATCGATCTCCCACACGGCGGCTCGCCCCTCTTCGGCCGTCAAGCCGTTTTCGCCCGCGTTGCTGTTGGATCCGACAGTCGCGTACAGCCGCGACCCATCCAGGCTGGCGATGAGATTTTTCGTCCAGTGGTGATTGATCGGACCTGCCGGCAGATCGACCACCTTCACGCGGGGGCCTTCCACCCGTGTTGCTCCTTCGACATACCGGAAACTGAGGACCGCATCCGAGTCCGCCACATAGAACTGGTTGCCCACCAGCACCATTCCAAAGGGCGAATTCAACTTGTCGGCGAACACGAAGCGCTGGTCGGCAACGCCGGCGCCCCTGGTATCGCGCAGCAGAGTGATGCGGTTGGCACTGGGGGCCAGCGAGCCCGCCCGCTTCATGAACTGTTTTTGCACCCAGCCCCGGATCCCCTTGCCATCCTCGGGCTTCGGTGGCGCATTCGTTTCTGCCACCAGTACGTCGCCATTGGGCAATACGTACAGCCAGCGCGGATGGACGAGGCCCGTAGCGAATGCGGTAACCGTCAGCCCGGCGGCGGGCAGCGGCTGACCACCTGCGGGCCAACCTTTGGCAGGCGCGACGTAGAGGGTGGGCAACAGTGACTTTTCGGGTCGCGGAATCTGCGGATTCGCACCCATCCCCGCTTCGAGCGGCAAGCGCGCGGTGCCGCCGCAACCGGCCAGCGCCAGTATACTGATCGCCCAAACGGCCCGACTCCATGAGCGCCACGCGATAGACATGGAAGCGGACACAGCAATTAAGATGCCGCGGCGCCGGGAACGATGTAGGGTCCCGCACAATAGTCTTTTTCTGTCAAGGACTTCCGGGCCAGGCGTGGCAACACTTCTTTGCAGTGTCTGGAGGTTGAAAGCCGGAAACTTCCGCCTGCATTGCACAGTCAAGGCGTAGGACATGAAAGCGCAGCGCGGTTATTTTGAGCGCGCTGCCAGATCGGGAGCGGGCAACCGGGTGAGTACGTGGTAAACGAGAACGAGAACGAGACTTACGCCTCGGCGACGCAGCCGCAGTCGTTTTTCCGCAGATATCGAGTGGTCCTGATTGTAGTGGTTGCCTTCGTGGCAGTCGTGCTGCTCGTCCTCAGACACCACAAGGCCCAACAGGAGGCGGCCGCCCAGATGGACGGCCCTGCGCGCTCGGGTGGTTCCGGCCGCGTCCGGCTTGGCGGAGGAGCAGGCGGTGGTGGTGGCGGCGGGCGCGGAGGCGGCGGCGGTCCCGTTGCCGTGACAATAGCGCCCGCGGCTACCGGTGATATAGAAGTCCGGATTCCCGCGCTGGGCACCATCACACCACTGGCCACCGTCACCGTGAGGCCGCAGGTCAGCGGGATTCTGACGAAGATCGCCTTCCAGGAAGGTCAGCTCGTGAAGGCCGGCCAGTTCCTGGCCGAAATCGATCCGCGTCCGTACCAGGCCGCCCTCGATCAAGCGAAGGGCAACCTGCGCAAAGACCTGGCCCTGCTGGCCGATGCCAAGCTGGATTTGAAGCGTTTCGAGGAACTGATCAAGGAAGACTCGGTAGCCCAACAGCAGCTCGACACTCAACGCTCCCTGGTTGATCAGTACGGCGGCACGATCGAATCCGACCAGGCTGCCGTGCAGACCGCGCAGATCAACCTGCAGTACACCCATATCGCGTCCCCAGTGACGGGCCGAGTCGGCCTGCGCCAGGTCGATCAAGGTAACTACGTCACGCCGGGCGACACCAACGGGATAGTGGTCGTTACCCAGCTTCAGCCCATCTCGGCAATCTTTGCCGTCCCGGAGGACAACGTGACCACTCTGATGCAACGGATGCAGCAGGGGGCGACACTGACCGCCGAGGCCTACGATCGCGGCAACAGCACCAAGCTCGCCGTCGGGCAGGTCAAGACCGTCGACAACCAGATCGACACGACCACGGGCACGATCAAGTTGCGAGCGCTGTTCGACAACCAGGACGGCAGCCTGTTTGCCAATCAGTTCGTCAATATCAAACTCGTCGTGAACGTGTTGCGCGACCAGACCGTGATCCCGGGAGCTGCGGTGCATCGCGGCGCGCCCGACGGCGTCGCCGGAACATTCGTGTACCTGGTGAATTCTGCCGAGAGCAAGGTCTCGGTCCGCCCGGTTTCGCTGGGAGTCATCGACGGCGAGCGGGTCGCAGTGACCAAGGGGCTCGCGCCCGGTGATCTCGTCGTCACCGAAGGCGGCGACCGGTTGAGGGACGGTGCACCCGTGCTTCTGCCAGCCAACACGCCGCAACATCCACAGCAGGCCGCCGGGCTGCCTCGCAAGCCTGGTGCATTCAAGGGCCAGCATCGCAATCGGGCTCAACAGAGCCAGGGCAACAACTGAAGACGCATGAATCCGTCGCGCCTGTTCATACTGCGCCCCGTAGCCACCACCTTGTTGATGGTGGCGATCCTGGTTGTGGGCCTGATCGCCTATCTGCAGCTGCCCCTGTCCGCGCTGCCCGAAGTCGCTTATCCCACCATCCAGGTCCAGACGTTCTACCCGGGAGCCAGTCCCGAGGTGATCACTTCAGCCATCACCGCGCCGCTGGAGAAACAGTTCGGCCAGATGCCCGGCCTGAACCAGATGTCCTCGACGAGCTCGGCGGGCGCCTCCGTTCTGACTCTGCAGTTCAACCTGTCCCTGCCGATCGATGTGGCCGAGCAGGAAGTGCAGGCGGCAATCAGCGCCGCGCAGAACCTGATACCCCAGGATCTGCCCGCGCCACCGATCTACGCCAAGGTCAATCCGGCCGATGCGCCCGTGCTCACCTTGGGGATCACTTCCAAGGTGATGCCATTGACCGAAGTGCAGGACATGGCGGATACGCGCATCGCCCAGAAGATCTCGCAGCTCAAAGGCGTCGGCGTGGTCAGTATCAGCGGAGGTCAGCGGCCCGCTGTCAGAGTCGTCGCCAACCCGCGCGCGCTGGCCGCTTACGGCCTCAACCTCGATGACTTGCGAACGACCATCAACGTCGCTAACCAGAACGGACCCAAGGGCCAACTGGATGGCCCCGCCCGCGCCTACACGATCAACACCAACGATCAGATCAAGAGCGCGGAAGAATACGGCAACATCATCATTGCCTATCGCAATGGCTCGCCCGTCCGCCTGCAGGATGTAGCCACGCTGGTCTCCGGCGCCGAGAACACAAAACTCGGTGGTTGGATGAACAGCTCCGCGGCACTGATCCTGAACGTCCAGCGTCAGCCAGGCGCGAACGTCGTAGACGTGGTGAATCGGATCCACGACCTGTTGCCCGCCATCCAGGCTTCTCTGCCACAAGGGGTGGACGTCGCCGTCCTGACCGATCGCACCACCACTATCCGCGCGTCCATCCGCGACGTGCAGCTCGAAATGACGCTGGCGGTCATCCTGGTCGTACTGGTCATCTATCTGTTCCTGCGCAACGTACGGGCCACCCTGATTCCGAGTCTGTCGGTGCCGCTGTCGCTGATCGGCACATTCGCCATCATGTACCTGGCGGGTTTCAGCCTGAACAATCTGTCACTGATGGCACTTACGATCGCGACCGGGTTCGTGGTCGACGACGCCATCGTGATGATCGAGAACATTGCGCGCTACATCGAACAAGGCGAGCCACCCTTAGCTGCTGCGCTGAAGGGCGCCGGGCAGATCGGCTTCACCATCATCTCCCTGACCGTCTCGCTGATCGCGGTACTGATCCCACTGCTGTTCATGCAGGACGTGGTGGGACGGTTGTTTCGCGAATTCGCCGTGACCCTGGCGGTCACCATCCTGATCTCGGCGGTCGTCTCTCTTACCCTCGTGCCCATGATGTGTGCGAACCTCCTCAAGCACCGCCCGCATGCGCCGGAGCATCCGCAAGAGTCAGATTGGTTCGCAAAACTCGTCGCCTGGTATGGCCGCAAGTTGACGTGGGTGCTCGATCACCAGCGAATGACGCTCGCGGTCGCGTTGGCGACACTCGTGGTTACCGCCGCCCTGTACGTGTTGATCCCGAAAGGTTTCTTTCCGGATCAGGATACAGGGCTCATCCAAGGCGTATCCGACGCGGGTGAAGGAGTGTCCTATGCCGCCATGGCACAGCGCCAGCAATCACTCGCCGCGGCGATCCTCAAGGATCCGGACGTCGCAAGCCTGTCATCGTTCATCGGCGTCGACGGCAACAACGTCACGCTGAACAGTGGCCGCTTCCTCATCAACCTCAAACCCCGCGATTCGAGGTCGCTGACCGCAACACAGATCATCCGCCGGCTGCGCAACGAGACAGCCCATATCCCGGGTATCACGCTGTATATGCAGCCGGTGCAGGACCTCACGCTCGACAACACGATCAGCCGTACTCAATACAACTTCACGCTGGAAAGCGCCGATGCGCAAGCGCTGTCAACCTGGACTCCCAAACTCGTGTCCATCCTGAGACAACGACCCGAACTGTCGGACGTCGTCAGCAACCAGCAGGACAACGGCCTTGCCGTCCAGGTCACCATCGATCGCGACAGTGCGGCGCGTCTCGGCATCAGCGTCGGAACCGTCGACAACGCACTGTACGATGCATTCGGGCAGCGCATCGTCTCCACCATCTTCACGCAATCCAACCAGTACCGGGTGATTCTCGAAGCAGACCCCACCTCCTACCGCACGGTGGATTCACTGGCGTCGATCTACCTACCTTCGGCGGGCGGCGGACAGGTGCCCTTGTCCGCAATCGCCAAGGTCACCATGGAGGCGCGGCCACTGCTCATCAACCACCTGGCGCAGTTCCCGGCCGTCACCGTCTCTTTCAATCTCGCCCAGGGTGTCTCGCTGGGAGCGGCTGTGGATGCGATTGAAAAGGCGGAAGCGGACGCGAACATTCCCGGCAGCATCCATACGACATTCCAGGGTGCGGCACTCGCGTTCAGAAGCAACCTGACCAACGAGTTACTGTTGCTCCTCGCCGCGGTGCTCGTCATGTACATCGTATTGGGCGTGCTTTACGAGAGCTTCATACACCCGGTTACGATTCTCTCGACGCTCCCATCGGCCGGCATCGGCGCCCTGCTCGCGCTGATTCTCGCGGGCGACGATCTCACCATCATTGCGCTGATCGGCATCATCCTGCTCATTGGCATCGTGAAGAAGAACGCGATCCTCATGATCGACTTCGCCATCGATGCCGAGCGCGAACAGGGGCTGAGTCCGCGCGAGGCCATCTACCAGGCGTGTCTCTTGAGGTTCCGCCCGATTCTCATGACCACGGTGGCCGCCATGTTCGGCGCCCTGCCCCTGATGTTCGGCACCGGCACGGGCTCTGAGCTGCGGCATCCCCTGGGTGTCAGCATCGTCGGCGGACTTCTGGTCAGCCAGGTCCTGACGTTATTTACCACGCCCGTCATCTACCTCGCGTTCGATCGCCTCGCGAAGCGGATGCCCAGGAGCGAAGAAGGCGACCTGGCGGACCATCCGGCGTGAACATTTCCGCCCCCTTCATCTCGAGACCGGTCGCAACGACCCTGTTGACGTTTGGCGTCGCCCTCTGCGGCATCGTCGCCTTCACGCTTCTTCCGGTGGCCCCCCTGCCGAAGATCGAGGCGCCGGCGATCTTCGTAAGCGCCTCCCTCCCGGGGGCCAGCCCGGAAGTGATGGCAAGCTCGGTTGCGACACCCCTCGAGCGACATCTGGGCGCGATCGCCGACGTAGATGACATGACATCGCGCAGCAGCGTGGGCAATACAAATGTCCAACTGACATTTGGCATCGATCGCGACATCGACGGAGCTGCCCGGGACGTGCAAGCCGCGATCGTGGCATCCCATGCCGACCTGCCGTCGGCCCTCACGCGCAACCCCACATACCGGAAGCTCAACAGTTCGTTGTTCCCCGTGCTCTCGATAGCAATGACTTCGGACACGCTGACTCTGGGGCAGATCTACGACGCCGCAGACGCCGTAATCTCGCAGCGCCTGTCGCAGATCGAGGGCGTAGGCGGAGTCAATGTCGGTGGCGCCGCGCTCCCGGCCGTACGTGTTGAAATCAATCCGCTCGCCATATCGAAATATGGCATCGGCCTGCAGGACATCCGCGCGGCCATCTCCAATGCCAATGCCAACGCACCCAAGGGCGCGATCGAAACCGATGATCGGCTGCACTACCAGATCTATACCAACGACAACGCAAGAGAGGCTGAGCCCTATCGCAACCTGATCATAGCCAATCGCAACGGCACAACGGTTCGCCTGGGCGATGTGGCGACCGTCACGGACATGCAGGACGGCGCCACGGAAAACATCCGGACGTACGGCCTTTACAACGGCAAGCTCGCCGTGTCCGTACAGGTATTCCAGCAGCCTGGCGCCAACATCATCGACGTGGTCGATGCCGTCAAGGCCGAGTTGCCAGTGCTGCGGGCCTCGATAGATCCCAAGATCGACCTGATCGTCACCCTGGACCGCTCGCTCACCATCCGCGCCTCTTTGCGACAGGTCGAGGAAACCCTGTTGCTGGCGATCGCCATGGTCATCCTGGTCGTCTACATGTTCCTGCACAGCTATCGCGCCGCCCTGATTCCAGCAGTCGTCGTACCCGTCTCGCTGATCGGCACCTTCGGGGCCATGTACCTGCTCGGTTACTCGCTGGACAATTTTTCACTGATGGCTTTGACCATTGCCACGGGCTTCGTGGTGGACGACGCCATTGTCGTAATGGAAAACACCACGCGGCACATCGAAGAAGGCATGGGCCGTATGCAGGCCGCTCTGAAGGGCGCGACCGAAGTAGGCTTCACCGTCGTGTCCATGAGTCTGTCGCTGATCGCGGTCTTCATCCCTTTCCAGCTCGCAGGCGGAATCGTCGGCAAGCTGTTCCGCGAATTCACGGTGACCCTGTCGGTCGCCATCCTGATCTCCCTGGTCATTTCGCTGACCACCACGCCCATGATGTGCTCGCGGCTGCTGGGCCGCGACTCCGGGCGCAAGCCGAGCCGGTTCGCCGCAGCGTTCGAGCGGAATTTCCAGCGGTTGCGTGCGGGCTACGAGCGAACTCTCGCATGGTCGCTCGATCACCGCCGGTTGATGATGTTGTTCCTGCTCGCCACCGTGTGCCTGAACGTCTACCTGTACATCGTGATCCCGAAGGGGTTCTTCCCTCAGCAGGACACCGGCATGATTTTCGGAGGCATCCGGGGAGACGCGTCCGCTTCGTTCCAACTGATGAAGTCCAAGCTGCAACAGGTAGCGAGCATCATCCAGCAGGATCCTGCAGTGCAGAGTGTGACGGGTTCCGTGGGCGGAGGCGGATTCGGCCCCGGTGGCGGGTCGGGCGCCAACGTGAGTCTGACTCTCAAGCCCCGCTCGGAGCGGGATATTTCGGCAGACGGCGTCATCGCGCGCCTGCGGCCCAAGTTGAACGCTGTCACAGGGGTCGCGACCTTCATGCAAGCGGCCCAGGATATCGGCGGTGGCGGCGGGCGCTCGGCCAACTCGCAATACCAATACACACTGCTCGGCGATGATCTGAATGAATTGCGCGACTGGTCGCGCAAGCTGCAAATCGCGCTTCAGGACGTGCCCGAAGTGACTGATGTGGATACCGACCTGCAGCCCGGCGGACTCGAAGCCGATCTGATCGTCGATCGTGACGCGGCCTCGCGTCTGGGACTCACGGCAAGCCAGATCGACAACACCCTCGGGAATGCTTTTGCCCAGGCGCAGGTCTCCACCATCTACAATCCCTTCAGTCCGCAGCAATACCACGTGATCATGGAAGTCGCGCCGGAGTTCTGGCAGAACCCCGAGGTCCTGAAGCAACTCTACGTCAGCACTTCCGGCGGCGCCGTCAGCGGCACACAGGCAACGCAGGCCGTAGCGGGCACAACTTCGATCAAGTCCACCGCAACTGCAGCGAACACCAACACGGCCGCGACCGCGGCTGCTGTCGCAGAGGACACCGCGCGCAACCTGGCAGCCAATTCATTAGCGAACTCCGGCCGCGGCAACACCTCCACGGGTTCCGCAGTCAGTGTCCGCAGCGAGACCATGGTGCCGTTCTCCGCCTTCAGTCACTTTGCCAGCGGGACGACGCCAACCACCGTGAATCACACAGGGACGCAGGCCTCGACATCGTTCTCCTACAACGTGCCACAGGGGGAATCGCTCGCAACTGCCATGGCGGCTATCGAAAGAACCATGAATCACATTCACGTGCCGGCCACCATTCGCGGCGGTAACTATGGTACGGCGCGCCTGTTCCAGCAGAATGCCAGCGCACAGCCGCTGATGTTGCTGGCAGCACTGCTGGCGATCTATGTAGTGCTCGGAATGCTGTACGAGAGCTACAGCCAGCCCGTCACCATCCTGTCCACACTGCCCTCGGCCGGTGTGGGAGCGCTTCTGGCGTTGCTGGCCACCGACATGGAATTCAGCCTGATCGCCTTCTTAGGGATCCTGCTGTTGATTGGCATCGTGAAGAAAAACGCCATCATGATGGTGGATTTTGCGCTCGAGGCCGAACGCACGCTGGGATTGGAACCGCGAGAGGCCATTGCCAGAGCCTGCTCGTTGCGATTCCGGCCGATCATGATGACGACGTTGGCGGCCATAGCAGGCGCTTTGCCGCTGGCGGTTGCCTATGGCGACGGCACCGAGATGCGCCGGCCGCTGGGCATATCCATCGTTGGCGGACTCGTCGTCAGTCAGTTGTTGACTCTGTACACGACACCTGTCGTCTACCTCTATGTCCATCGCTGGGGCCGCAAGAACAGATACAGGCAGACCCAGCTGCTGCAAGCGAGCACATGATGCATATCGTTCGAGGAGCGCTCGTTGCGGCGAGCTTTGCGTTGTTGACCGCTTGCGCGGTGGGGCCGAATTACAAGCGGCCCGCGGTCGATGCCAGTGCCCCATACAAGGAACAGGACGGCTGGAAGCCCAGCGAACCCAACGATGCGCTGGATCGCGGACCGTGGTGGCAGATCTTCAACGATGAAGTCCTGAACGGCCTGGAAAGCCAGCTCAACATCTCCAACGAGAACGTGAAGGCCGCGGCAGCGCAGGTGGAAGAGGCTCGCGCGCTGGTCCGGCAGGCGCAGGCGGGTTTCTGGCCTTCGGTGTCCGCCACCGCCAGCCGCGAGCGGTCCGTCACGGCCAAACAGAATCCCACCACCGTGACCAGCGCCGGCATCTCAGCCAATTGGGATATCGATCTGTGGGGCCAGATCCGCCGCTCGACCGAGAGCAACCGGGCGTCCCTGCAGGCAAGCGAGGCGGCGCTGGCCAGTGCGCGCCTGGCCGCGCAGGCCGAGCTCGCCACGGATTATTTTCTATTGCGCGCCCAGGACCAGCTGCAAGTCATCCTGAATGACATCGTAGCGGCCGAGCAGCAGTCGCTGAAAATCACTGAAAACAGGTACCGCGTCGGGGTGGCCGCCAAGGCCGACGTCGTCAGCGCACAGACTCAACTGCTGTCCAGCCAGGCACAGCAGGTCAATGCGCCGCTGCAGCGCGCCATCCTGGAGCACGCCATCGCAGTGCTGGTGGGGCAACAACCGTCCCAGTTCTCGATCGACACCGCTTCGATGCGCACTGACGTCCCCACCGTACCGCCGGGACTGCCCTCCACGCTCCTCGAGAGGCGGCCGGACGTGGCCCAGTCGGAGCGCCTGGTGGCTGCGGCCAATGCCCAGATCGGAGTGGCCATTTCAGCCTACTTTCCAGCCCTGACGATCACCGGGTCCGACGACTACAAGGGAAACACCATCAGCCACCTGATCCGGACCGCCAACCGGGTGTGGGCTATCGGCCCGTCGGTTGCGTTGTCGGTGTTTGATGCCGGCCTGCGGCGCGCGGAAGTTGCCCACGCTCGCGCTACTTACGAGCAAAGCGTCGACAACTACCGGCAAACCGTGCTCACCAGTCTTCAGCAGGTGGAAGATGAGATCGCGACGCTACGAGTGCTGGAACAAAGGGCGACCATCGAAGACGCTACCGTGAAGGCGGCACGCGAGGCGGAGACGCTGACCTTGAATCAGTACAAGGCCGGCACGGTGCCCTATAGCAGCGTCATCACAGCACAGACAACGAGACTCAACAGCGAGCAGAACGCCCTGGATGTGCTGTCAGGCCGCTTGCAGGCCAGCGTCGCAATGATTCAGGCGCTGGGCGGCGGCTGGAACGCATCGACCTTGAAGTAACGATGCTGGCATCGGCTGCATCACGCCGGCACCAACCTCAGGCGCGTGATCTCCGACGGCGCCCCAAACCGGTTGGGAGGACCCCAGTAACCCGTCCCCCGGCTCACATACACCCACAGTTTGTTCAGGCGGTGCAGCCCGGCAGTGAACGGCTGCTGGAAACGCACGAACAGGTTCCAGGGCCAGAATTGACCCCCGTGCGTGTGACCGGACAATTGCAGATCGTAGCCGGCCGTTTCGGCCGCTGAGGCCGAGCGGGGTTGATGCGCCAGCAGGATTTTCGCGCCGGCGTCCACCGGCGCACCCGCCAACGCGCCCGCAGGATCGCTGCGCTGGGCCGGATTGAAATGATGGGCGCTGTAGTCGGTCACGCCGGCGATGACCAGGTGCGCACCATCGTGGGTCACGACCGCGTGCTCGTTCAGCAGCACCTTCAATCCCAGACGCTTGAACTCAACCGTCCAGGCGCTTTCGCCCGAGTAGTATTCGTGATTGCCGGTGACAAAAAATGCTCCATGGCGCGCACTCAGCCGGGCAAGTGGCGCCGTGTGAGGTGCGAGCTCCCGCACCGGACCGTCGACCACGTCACCCGTCACAGCGATGAGATCCGGGTGCAGGCCATTCACCGCATCCACGATGGCATCGACATACTCTTTCCTGATCGCAGCGCCGACATGTACATCGCTGATCTGGGCAATGGAGAACCCGTGCAGCGCACTAGGCAGATTCTGTATCGGGACGTCGACATTCACGATGCGCGCACGGCGCCGCGCACTTGCGAACCCTACGGCAGTCGCGAATACCGAGAGGGCGGCCACCGCGTTGGCCGAAGCCGTTTTCAGGATGTATACATGCGGTGCCGACAACGCGAGAATGGTCAACACAGGACTGGCCACGAGCAGCAGCACATCGCGCAACAACGTAAGAACCAGCATCGAGGAAAAGAAGCCGGCCATGAAGAGCCCCGGGGCTGCGAACCGGTCTGCCTGCGGCCTCGGCCGAAGGGAACGGGCCATCAGGGCCAGCAGCATCAGGCCATAGGATGCGAAGAGCAGTACCCCGCCCACAGTCCGTAGGGTGGCCCCCAGGTCCGGCAGCACGCGCCATCCTATGTAGGCGTGCAGCAGCCCGAGAATTCCTATGAACAGCAGAAAACGGCGGCTTATTCGCATGCGAGCTGTGTAGATGGGAGCGCCGGTGGAAGGTTCAAGTCCAAAGCCCCCGGAAAGCACCCCGGACGGTCTTCCGGTTCCCCGCCGGTATTGGGCCATCGCCACCCTCATTCTCGCGACCAGCATGTCGGTGCTCGACAGCAGTATTGCGAATGTGGCGCTTCCTACCATCGCCAGCGACTTTCAGGCCAGCAAAGCCGCCTCCATCTGGGTGATCAACGCCTACCAGATCGCCACCCTGGCGGCTCTACTGCCGCTCGCGTCCCTCGGGGAGATCGTCGGCTACCGGCGAGTTTCACAGGCGGGGCTGATGGTCTTCACGCTGGCCTCGCTCGGGTGCGCGTTCGCGACATCGTTGCCGGCCCTGAGTATTGCGCGGGTCATTCAGGGTCTGGGTGCCGCGGGCATCATGAGTGTCAATTCCGCGTTGGTCCGTTTCACATACCCGCAAAGGCTGCTGGGACGAGCAATAGGTATCAACGCGTTTGCAGTTGCAGTCTCGGCCGCCATCGGTCCGACAATTGCAGCAGCGGTATTGGCTGTCGCGCAATGGCGTTGGCTGTTTGGAATCAACGTACCGATCGGCCTCATCACCTTCAGCATCGCCTTGCGGGCATTGCCCGAGACCGGCACGTCGCAACGCCGTCTCAACTATGTTGGTGCGCTGCTGAATGCCACCACTTTCGCACTGCTGATCAGCGGCCTTCAGGCCCTGGCACACGAATCGGCCAGGCCGCTCGCGGGGCTGCAACTGGCGGCGGCCGGTTTGCTCGGATTCGCCCTGGTGCGCCACGAAATCAACCGCCCCGCCCCCATCATCCCGTTCGATCTGTTGAAGATCAGGATGTTCTGCCTGTCGGTCGCAACCGCCATCGCCTCGTTCATCGCCCAGGCAGCAGGGCTCGTGGCCCTGCCATTCGAGCTCCAGCGCATCGGACGCACCGCCGTGGAGACCGGACTTCTGATGACGCCCTGGCCGGTGGCGGTGGCGATTGCAGCGCCCATCGCGGGCCGGCTCGCCGACAGGTATCCAGCGGCCATACTCGGCGGGCTCGGGCTACTGATGTTGGCCGCGGGGCTTGCCGCGCTCGCCTGCTTTCCCGTGGGGGGCTCGGCGCCCGACTTCATCTGGCGCATGGCGCTGTGTGGACTGGGATTTGGATTTTTCCAGGCACCCAACAACAGGGCGCTGTTGTCATCCGCACCCCGATCGCGCAGCGGCGCGGCGGGAGGCATGCTCGGAACCGCGCGTTTGTTGGGTCAGGCGCTCGGAGCAGCCGCCGTTGCCATTGCGTTCCGAGCGTATCCGGGTACGGGCTCGAATGTCGTCCTGTGGACCGCGGCCGCCGTCGCCGCGGCGGCGGCGCTGATCAGCATGGCGCGGCTGGCGGGCGATCCCCCGTCAGTTTGAGTCGGCGCCAGCCAGCTGCAAACCTCGATATTCCAGCAGCGGCCCAATCTCCGGTGGGCCGCCATAGAAATCCCGGAACATCGACTGCGGATCGGCACTGCGGCCGCGCGACAGCACCGTCTTGCGCAAGCGATCCCCATTCGCGCGTGTCAGGCCACCGCGAGCCTGCATCCACTGGCCGGTATCGCGCGCTAACACTTCGCTCCACAGGTAGGCGTAGTAGCCGGCGGAATAGCCACCCGCAAAGATGTGCGAGAAATACGTTGAGTGATACCTGGGTGGTATGGCCGGGTGGTCTGTGTCGCTCGCACTCAGAGCCGCGGCCTCGAACGCCGGCACGGCGGCGGCGGTTGGAGCCTGCGCTGCCGTGATCCGGTGCCATGACTGATCCAACAGCGCGGCGGCCAGGTATTCGGTAGTCGCGTACCCCTGGTCAAACTTCTGCGCGGCCAGGACCTTGGCAAGCAGTGCCTGCGGCAATGCCTCGCCCGTTTGATAGTGCCGCGCGTAGTGCGCCAGTACACCCGGCTCACGGGCCCACATTTCGTTGTACTGCGACGGATACTCCACGAAGTCCCGGGGCAACGCAGTGCCCGAGAGCAGCGGGTACTGCACGCTCGAGAGCATGCCGTGAATGGCATGCCCGAACTCGTGAAACAGCGTGATGACTTCTTCGAAGGTGAGCAGCGCCGGCTGCCCGGGCAGTGGCTTGGGTATGTTGGTGTTGTTCGCCACGACCGGCTTCAGGCCGAAAAGCCTGGATTGGCGCACGAAGCTGTTCATCCAGGCGCCGCCCTGTTTGTTGTCGCGGGCGAAGTAGTCTCCCAGGAACAGCGCCAGCGGCGCGCCGTCCGCATCGAAGACCTCGAAGACCCGCACGTCCGGGTGGTACACCGGCAGGTCCTTGCGCTCCTCGAACTGCAGCCCATACAGCTGCTGTGCCGAGTAGAACACGCCATCACGCAGCACATGCTCCAACTCGAAGTAGGGTTTCACCTGCGCCTGGTCGAAATCGAAACGCGCACGGCGCAGCTGCTCCGAATAGAAGGGCCAGTCCCACGGCGCCAGGGCAAACGGGGCCGTATGATCCGCTGCCGCCTCGGCATCGATCAGCTGCTGCATGTCCGCCGCATCCTGCTGCGCACGCGCGAGAGCCGCGGGGGCGAGCTCAGTCAGGATCTGTTGCACGGCCGCAGGGTTGCCCGCGGATTCGTCCTCGAGTTGGTAAGCCGCGTGATTGGGATAACCCAGCAGCGCGGCACGCTCGGCACGCAGCCGTACGATCTGGGAGATTACTTCCGTGTTGTCGGCGCCATCACCTTCCGAGCGCAGCCCGCGTGCCGTGGAGGCCTCGTAGATCCGTTTGCGCAAGCCCCGATTCTTCAGTTGCGCCAGGGGCGGCTGACTGGTCGTGTTCTGCAACGTGATGAGCCATTTGCCCGAGAGGCTCCTCGCCTCCGCCGCACTGGCCGCAGCGCCTATCTGCTCTTGCGATAGACCATCCAGCTCGTCGACGCTGTCCACGATGACGGCGCCGCTTTTTGTAGCCTTCAACACGTTCTGCTTGAACTGCGTCGTCAGCGAGGAGAGCTGCCCGTTGATGTCGCGCAGACGGGCCTTGTCAGTATCCGACAAACGCGCTCCTGCTCGGACGAATTCGATGTGGTAGCGCTCGAGCAACTGTAACGACTCGCTATCCAGCTGCAAGCTCGCGCGTCGCCTGTAAACGGCGTCCACACGCGCAAACAGCGCAGGGTCGAGGAAAATTGCGTCCTCATGAGCCTGCAGCTTGGGCGCGATCTCGGAGTCGATCTCCTGCATCTGCGGATCGGTATTGGACGCATTCAGATTGAAGAACACGGCCGAGACGCGGCTCAGCATCTGCCCGGAGCGCTCCAGGGCGACCAGGGTGTTCTGAAAATCCGCCTCGGCGGGGTCTGAAGCGATTTGCTGCACCTCCGTGCGCTGCTCGCGCATACCCTGCTCGAAAGCAGGGCGGTAATCCGCGTTCTGAACGCGATCGAACGGCGGTAACCGGTACGGCAGCGTACTGGGGTGCGAGAAGGGGTTTTCGGCCATGTCTTGAGTCCTGCTATCCTTCCGTACTCAATCTTACCCGCCCCCGGCGCTACCTGCCGACACTACCTGCCACCCCTATTTTTGGAATAGCCACCTTGAGCATCAAGAAAGATTCCGTCGTCACGTTCAACTACACCCTGAAGGATGACGCCGGCGAAGTCATCGACAGCTCCTCCGATGGCGAGCCCCTCGCCTATCTGCAGGGGCATGGCAATCTCGTACCGGGCCTCGAGCGCGAGCTGGAAGGAAAGAATGCGGGCGACAAGCTGGCTGTCAAAGTCACGCCGGCCGACGGCTATGGCGAATTCAGCAAGGAGCTGATCCAGAAGGTGCCGCGCCGCTCCCTGAAGGGAATTGCGAAAATTACTGTCGGAATGCGCCTGCACGCCCAGACCGAACAGGGTCCGCGCGCGGTGACCGTCACGGCCGTCACGGGGGACATGGTGACCATCGACGGCAACCATCCGCTGGCGGGCAAGAACCTGAACTTTGACATCGAAATTGTCGATGTCCGGGATGCGACCGAGGAGGAGCTTGCGCACGGGCATGTGCATGGCCCGGGCGGACATCATTGACATGCAGCGCCACAACAGGGAGCTGGGCCCACGTCCGGGCCCACATCCGCGCGCGTTGCTCTTACTGGTCTGGCTGGGCTTGGGCCTCTCGGGCACGACCCGCGCCGACACGGTGGTTGTCACTGCAGACCGCATGATCGATGCCGTTGCGGGCAAGGTCGTCGAGCATCCGCGGATCACCATCACGGACGGCCGCATCACAGCGGTCGGTTCGGTTGACTCACAGGGGGCAGCACTTCCCGACGGGGCGCGGCACATCGACCTGCCCGGCATGACCCTGCTGCCGGGACTGATAGATATGCACACGCATATCACGAGTGATCCGCGCTACAACGGCTACCGCGAACTGGAGTTCACCGACAACTTCTGGACGGTGGTCGGCGTTGCCAACGCCAAAAAGACAGTCGAAGCCGGGTTCACCACCATCCGCAATGTCGGTTCGGCAAACTACGACGACGTCGCCCTGAAACAGGCCATCGAGGCAGGCTTTGTACCCGGTCCACGCATAGTCCCGGCAACCTACGCGATCGGCGCCACGGGCGGCCACTGCGACTCGACTGAATTCCCCCCCTCGATCACGGTGCCCGCCCCTGCCGTTGCCGACGGTCCGGAGGCGATCCGGGCCACGGTGCGCAAATTGCGCAAGTATGGAGCCGAAGTCATCAAATTCTGCGCGACCGGCGGAGTGCTCTCCAAAACGGACAGCGCCAGCGGCCAACAGTACAGTCTTGCCGAGATGAAAGCTCTAGTGGACGAGGCGCACATGTTGGGGTTGAGAGTCGCCGTGCACGCGCATGGCGCCGCAGGCATCAAGGATGCGATCCGCGCAGGCGCGGACACGATCGAGCACTGCAGTTTCGCGGATGCCGAGGCTTTCGCGCTCGCGAAAGAGCACGGCACGTACTTCTCGATGGACATCTACAACGATGACTACATCCTGGCCGAAGGCACGAAGAACGGCACCTTCAAGGAGTCGTTGGAGAAGGAGCGGCTGGTCGGTCTCAAGCAGCGCCAGACATTCCAGGCCGCGGTAAAAGCGGGCGTGAAGATGATCTTTGGTACTGACGCGGGCGTCTATCCCAACGGCGACAACGCTCGCCAGTTCGCCACGATGGTGAAGTGGGGAATGACGCCGATGCAGGCCATCCAGGCCGCGACCGTCACGGCTGGCGAGGCGCTCGGCCGTTCCGCGGATGTCGGCGCCATTTCGGTGGGCCGCTTCGGGGACATTATCGGCGTAGCGGGCGATCCACTTAGCGATGTAACACGACTGCAGTCGGTGGCGTTCGTGATGAAAGCCGGCGATGTTGTAAAGGCGCCGCCGTCCATGGCGAGCGAGTCGGACAAGAAGGCAGTGGTCCAGGTCGTCTCCGACATGCAGGACGCCTGGAACCGCGGTGATTTCCGGGGCTACATGCAAGGTTTCAAGAATCCGGACGTCGTGTTCGTATCGGGCGGACGATTCCAGCGGGGATGGCAGGGCACACTGGATCACTACATTCGCGACTATGGGACTGCCGCCGAGTCTCGCGGTACGCTGAAATTTCATGACATCCAGGTGGAAATGCTGGCCCCCGACACCGCCCAGTTGATCAGCCAATACGAGCTCGATCGGCCTCAACATCCCCAGTACGGAATCAACACACGGCTGATGCGGAAGGTGGATGGCCACTGGGTGATTGCTCTGAATCACGTGTCCTCCAGCGAGACGCCACCGCAAAGGTGAATGACATGGAACCCAACCTCGTCACGGCTGCGGCCCTCGAACCCGTACTGCTCGAGCTGCAGCGCCGCGAGCCGCTCTTTCACCATCCTGAGCTGGGAACGACCCGGGGTGACTTCGAGGCCATGACGGCCGAAGACTTCTGGGAGATCGGTGCGTCTGGCCGCCGGTACAGCCGGGAGTACGTGCTGGGCGTGCTGGCGGACCGCCAAGCCGGTTCCGGCCCCATCGATGTGTGGTCAACGACCGACTTCCACTGCCGGCAGCTCGCCGCAGATGTGTACCTCCTGACCTATACGCTGTTTCAAGGCGAGCGCACGACACGGCGTTCGACGATTTGGGAGCGGACGTCGGATGGCTGGCAGGCCGTCTTCCACCAGGGAACCGTCGTCGAGGACTGACTACTGAGGCTCGGACTCTGGCGCGGCCTCTGTCACCCAGCTGCGCCACACCGCAACCAGCGCGGCCATCAACGCCGGGCCGAGAAAAATACCGACGAGGCCGAACGACTCGACTCCGCCGAGAATACCGAGAAGCACCCACAGGAACGGCAGCTTCGCGCCTTCCCCGATGATCACCGGGCGCACGAAATGATCGGCAACGAACAACACGACGCCCCCTGACACCAGCACACCGACCGCCGCACCCAGGGCATTCTGACTGGCCAACAGCAACGCGACGGCGCCGAACACGACCGGAGCGGCAAATGGAATCATTGCGAAGACGCCGGTCACCGCGCCGAACAGGATTGGATGAGGCGCACCGGCGACCGCATATACGCCGGCCATGATTGCGCCCTCCGCGACTGCGACCAGCACGATGCCGTCCACGGTCGCACGCACTGCCTCCGTGGCGCGAGTCATCAAACCTTCCACTGTTGGTCCGAACAGCCGGCGGCCGACGCGAGGAACGTCTCTAGCCAGGGAGTCGCGGTTGAGATAGACGAAGTACAGTGTGAGAAGCGTGAACACCAGGGTGCTCAAGCGCCTCAGGAGTTGCACCCCCAACAGGCGAGTCCATTGAACCATGGCCGGCCTGGTCTGAACGGTCGCTGTAGCCACGCCCACGTGATCCCCAGAGCGTTCGGCGCCGTGGGCCGCGATGGCCGACACTTGGTCGAGCCATATGCCGTTCAACCAGTCACCCAGCCACGGCAACTGCTGCAGCCACTGCGGCAGCTCCGGCGGCCCCTTGGAGGAATCGAGGAGTGTCCGGGCCAGCGATATGGCCTCCCGTACGGCGATGATTCCGCCATACACGAGGGGCACGATCAGCACCAGGCCAACGATGGTCGTAAACGTCAACGCTGCCCAGACATGGCGGTGCTTGCCCTGGAAGTAGGCAAGCCAGCGGTCGTACAACTTGGAAGTCCCGATCGCGAGCACGGCAGCCCAGCACAGCGCTGGCAGGAAGTGCTGCAGCATCCACGCCCCCAGCAGCATGAGGGCGCAAATCAATGCATATCGCGCGATCTTCTGGGCGGCAGAGGCGTCGAACGTGTACACGCGGAATCTTTCTAGGGGGATACAGCTGAGTATACAGGCGTTTATACTCGCCATGATGGTCTCGGATACCACCCCGGCAGCTCTTTGAACCACGCGACACCGCCCTCGGCCGCCGAGCGAATAGCGTGCCCGGACTGCGGACTGGTACAGCTTCTGCCGGCACCGGCGCATGGGCAAAAGGCGGAATGCGCGCGTTGTGCCAAGGTGCTCGCCGGCTCAGCAACCGGCCGGATCGGTGCCCCGCTCGCATTGGCGAGCGCCGCGCTGGTGCTCCTGATCCCCGCCACCGTTGCTCCTTTGATGATGGTGTCCAGCTATGGAGCCTCCCGCGAGGCCTGGCTGCCTTCGAGCGCGCGTGCGCTCTGGAGCGACGGCTTTCCCTCGCTTGGCTTGCTGGTTGCCGCCTTCAGCATCGCCCTGCCATACGTTTTCCTGGGCCTGCTCATCTGGGTGTTGGGAAACCTGCATTTCGGCGCACGCGCTGGGGTCGGGCCCGCCTTCCGCTGGACCAAGCACCTGCGTCCGTGGGTGATGACCGAGGTCTACCTGGTTGGATGCTTCGTTTCATATAGCCGCATCAAGGCGGTCTCCACCGTGACCGTCGGAGTGGGTGGTTGGTCGCTGGTTGCAGCGGGCCTCGTCCTGTTGGTCGCCCTCACTCAGCTCGATGAGCGCACGGTCTGGGAAATGTTGCGCCCCGGGAGTCTCGCCAGGAGCGATTTGAAAGGCATCGCACATGCGCACGGCAAATCGATGGGCTGTACGATCTGCGATCTGATCGTCGGCGAGGCTGCATCGGGCCAACATTGCCCGCGGTGCGGAGCGACACTTCACCTGCGTAAGGCAAGATCCGTTCAACGCACGCTGGCGCTCGTCCTGGCCGGCTACCTGCTGTACATCCCCGCCAACACGCTGTCCGTCCTCACCACCGTAAAGTTCGGCCGCGAGGAACATAACACCATCCTGAGCGGTGTCCTCGAGCTGATCCGCAACGACCTGTGGCCGCTGGCCATCATCGTTTTCACCGCCAGCATCGTTCTGCCGCTCATCAAGCTCTTCGGACTTACCTGGATGCTGGCCGCCACGCGCATCGGGTCACAGCGCCTCCTGGTGACGCGGACCCGGCTGTACCGGTCCATCGATGCCATCGGCCGCTGGTCCAACATCGACATCTTCTCCGTTGCGGTGCTGGTGGCCATCCTGCAGTTCGGCTCACTGACCGCAGTGCACGCCGGCGGTGGCTTGGTCGCATTTGCAGCGGTTGTAATCATTACCATGGTCGCTACCATGGTATTTGATCCGCGGCTGATGTGGGATGCGGGCGCCGCGCGAGCGGACGCCCTGGTGGAACGGGAATGACCGAGACTCCTGAAAACAGCACGCGCCAGGACGAGCCGCCGGAGGAACCGCGTGCCCGCCTGCGCTCTCAGCCATTCAGCCTGGTGTGGCTGGTACCCATCGGGGCCGCAGCCCTCGTCGTGTGGCTGGCCTGGCGGGCGCTTTCCGACCGGGGTCCAGCCATCACCATCTCGTTCAGGACCGTGGAGGGCCTGGAGGCAGGGCAGACGAAGATCCAACATCGCAATGTTGACCTCGGCACGGTCGAATCACTGGAATTGACCCCGGACTTGTCGCGGGTGATCGTGCATGCGCGCATGAAGCGCGCGGCGACGAATCACCTGACCGACCAGGCGCGCTTTGCGATCATTGCTCCGCGCGTCGGCGTCGGCGGCATTTCGGGTCTCTCCACGCTCGTCTCCGGCTCATACATCGAGATGTATCCGGGCAAAGACGGCGAGCCGAAGAGGGACTTCGTAGGCCTGGACGAGCCGCCTGTCCTGCCTCCCGACACGCATGGCCGCTCGTTCACATTGCTGACCACTGACCTCGGCTCGTTGACTCGCGGCTCTCCTATATCGTACCGGGGAGTCAACATCGGTGAGGTCGAGGACTACAAGCTGAGGCCGGGCAACCAGGGCGTCACTGTGACCGCCTTCGTCCGATCTCCCTATGAAAGCCTCGTGCATCCGCAGACGCGCTTCTGGAATGCGGGTGGCGTGGATCTGACCCTGGGATCACAAGGCCTGCGCATCAGGGCCAATTCGTGGGAGCAACTACTCTCGGGTGGTATCGCGTTCGAGACGCCCAACGAGGTGTTGTCGAAGCCGCCAAGCGAGGCAGGCAGTGTATTCGGTTTGTATGACAACCAGCGCGCGGCGGAACGAGCGCCGCTCGGGCCGACTCTGGTCTACGTCGCCGATTTCGAGGGTAATCAGCGTGGGCTCGATGCCGGGACGGCTGTTGAGCTCCAGGGTATCGAGGTGGGTGAGGTCACGCAGTCCCATCTGACGTACGACGACCACCATCACACTCTCGTCACCCGCGCGACCTTCTACATCGATCCGGAACGGGTGCGCATCCTGAACATGCCGCGGCCGGCAAACGCCGACCAGCAGGAAGCTGCGCGGCAGTGGATTGAGAAACTCGTCGGCGACGGCTTGCGTGCGCAGGTCTCATCGGCAAGCTTCCTCACCGGGTTGAAGCTCGTCGGCCTCGAAATGGATCCGAGTGCGCCGCGCGCGCATCTCGAGCACGAAGGTGACTTGGTGAAGATGCCGAGCACCACCTCGGGCGATCTCACGGCCGTCCTGCAGAATCTGCAGAACGTCCTCAAGAACATCGATCGGGCTACTTCGGGCCCGCAGCTGGGCCATGCCCTGCAGTCCCTGGACGACACACTCACGCGCCTGGACAAGGTCACACACGATATCGAGCCTGACATCAAATCCCTCATCAAGAGCCTGCGCGATACGGCGGACTCGGCGCAGAACACTCTGAACACCGTTCAGGGGCTGATGGGCAATACAGCACCCAGCGGTACCGACCTGCCCCGCCTGATGCGGGAGCTGACGGAAGCGGCACGTTCGGTGCGGGGGCTGGCCGACTATCTCGATCGGCATCCCGAAGCCCTGCTTCGCGGACGCAAGGGAGAGGACAAGTGAGGCGACCCGGGTGTGTTTTGACAGTAACCGTAGCTGTAGCAGCGGCAGTGGCGGCAGGATGTGCCTCGAGCCCGCCCATGCACTACTACACTCTGACTGAAGTTCCCGCCGCAGCCCGACTCTCTGTTGCCGATGACACAGTGCCCATCCGCCTGGACCGGGTCACAATCCCCACAGAACTCGACCGCTCTCAACTCGTCCGCCGGATTGATGCGACACGACTGCAGATCATTGAAAACGATCGCTGGGCAGCTCCCCTGGAGGATACGATTCGCCGCGTTCTGTCCGGAGATCTTGCAGCCCGGCTGCCGCCCAACATGGTCGCCAATACCAATGAGCCCTCCATTGGCGAGAAGCGGCAGTCACTCTCGGTGGACATCACGGAGTTCTACGGAGATGCGGCGTGCACGGTGACGTTGCGCGCGGCTTGGGTACTGAAGCAACCTGACTCACAAAGCTCACGGGGTACTGAGGAGACCCGGGTTCCCGCCAACGGCGACTGCTCTGGCACCGGTACACTGCCGACTGCAATGAGCCAGGCGCTGGCCCAACTCAGCGACGAGATCGCGGCCGCTGTCGCCCATACGCGCTAATTCGCTCCGCCTTGAGCTGCAGCTCACTGCTCGTCGGCGACCGCCAAGCGGCTGAATACGTTCTCCATTACGTTGACGCGCGCGACATACACACGCACTTCGTGGTCGCCGCATCGTTGGCCGTCATTGAGCCTGAAATGGTGCCGCGCAAACAGATCGCCGGCACCGGCTCCGCAGAGGTGGATCACTGCGGCCAGCTCCCTCTTCTGCCTCGGTGTTGCGGCTGACAGGTTGTGTCGTTCCAACGTATGAACGACCGCACGATCGAGATAGGCGGACGTCATCTCGATCGCGTGACTGGGAATAACGCGCACATACAGTCGGTTGAACCAGCACGAGTTCCAATCCGAACCCGTTTCGACGACCACATGGTCGTGGATGCAATACCGTTTCGCTTCGGCGAATGTGCCGTCGGTGATCTGGTACATGCCAACGGAAGTCGAGGCCGGCCGATACACTGAGAACGGATGAACCGTCCAAACCCAACGCCAGTAGGTGCGGGCGATCGGATTGCCTGAACCCTCAACCTGTGCCAGGGCGGCCAGCAGCTCCGGCGTCATGATACTGGTTGAATACTTCTCGAACGCCGGCTGATACTCGCGCCATGTTTCCACAGGCGTCTTGTACAACGTGCCGCTGACCGGAAAAAACAACTCGGAGGGCTTGCGAACGACCTGGTAGATCCAATTGATCGTCAGCGAGACGGTCGCAGCGATGAGTAGACAGACAATGATCTGCGCGCCGCGTGGGGCGCGATCGAACGCCCGCCACCACCGTCGCCGCAGGGCGGCGCTCGGCCAAAACCGCCACTTCCGTCCGCCGAACGACAGCCGGAAGCGGCGCTTACGCCCACGCGGGCTTTTGGTCTTTCGGCCGCCTATGGCTGTCTGCGCCCCAGGTAGTATCCAACACCCAGCAGACCGAACCAGAATGGCGCGACATACAGCGCCACGCGGGTATCAGGATCCAGCGCGAACATGGCCCCGACCATCAGCAGAAAAATGATGACCGCCCAATTCGCAACCGGCGAGGCAGGCATCCTGTAGCTGACCGCGCGCGCCCGTCCCTGCTCAACGGCCTGACGATATTTCGTATGACAATACAGGATGATGATCCAGGTCCACAGCGTGCCGATGAGTGAGACGCTGGTCACCCAGGCGAATACCTCCTTGGGCACGCGATAGTTGAGAATGATCCCGATCAGCATCACCGCGGCAGAGGCATGCACGCCCGCCGCGGGGACATGGCGTTGGCTCAGCTTGCCGAAGGCCTTTGGCGCCTGCCCGTTCAGGGCGAGCGAGTAGAGCATGCGGCCGGTGCTGAAGATTCCGCCGTTGCAGGACGATGCCGCAGCCGTAATGACCACGACATTGATGATGTTGGCAGCGCCTGGAATTCCCATCTTGTCGAACATCAGGACGAACGGGCTCATGTTCGGGTCGAGCTGATCCCAGGGAATCAGCGACATGATGATGACCAGTGCGCCGATGTAGAAAATGAGAATTCTGAAAATGATGCTGTTGGTGGCGCGTGGCAGGACGACTTCAGGGTTCTCGGCCTCGCCGGCCGTCACGCCGATGAGCTCCACGCCCTGATAGGCAAACATGACGATCTGCAGCGTCAGCAGCACTCCCAGCAGGCCGAAGGGCATGAACCCCTGGTGAGTCCACAGGTTCGAGAAGCTCGCCGTGGGCCCAAGGGCGCCCAACTTGAAGACGATGACCGCCAGCCCCGCGAGGATCAGCCCCACGATGGTGATGACCTTCAACAATGCGAACCAGAATTCCAACTCGCCGTAGACGCGCACGGCGAGCAGGTTCGTGCCGTAGAGAAGGGCCAGCGCGCACAGCCCGGGCAGCCACTGAGGCACATCCGGCAGCCAGAAATGTACGTAGATGCCGATCGCGGTCAACTCGGCCATTGCGGTGACGACCCACATGAACCAGTACGACCAGCCGGTCACGAAACCGGCGAACGGACCCACGAACTCCTCGGCGTAGCTGGCGAACGAGCCGGCTACGGGACGGTAGGTGAGCAGCTCGCCGAGCGCCCGCATGATGAAGAAAATGGCGATGCCCCCGATCGCATAGCTCATCAACAGGCCGGGACCGGCTTTGTGAATGGCGCCCGCCGAGCCCAGGAACAGCCCGACACCAATGGTGCCTCCGAGCGCGATCAGCTGAATGTGGCGGCTCTTCAGGCTGCGTGTGAGCGCACCTTCAGCCGCTACTGGTTGGGAATTTGTCATCCACTCACTCTCCCTTATCGCCCATGCGGAATACGGTCTCGATAGCGCGAAGTCTAAGTCATGAGGCCGGGTCGGTCTTCAACATTTGCTGGACCAAAGTCTCGTTCCTTTTGGACAGTGGAATGGGGTCTTGCTCGCACGCGGCGCAAACACGATAGTCTCCGGCGGCTCAAGGAGAGTGACGCAAGAGAGAGCCGATGCCCCGCCGAAGAAAGAGTAAGGATGCTGAACAGTCGGCCCTGGGCCGCCGTGGATTCCTCAAGGCGGCAACGCTTGCGGGCACCGGCGCGCTTGCCGGTGCCGGCGCAATCGCCCAGGGCGTCGCCAGCCCAGAAGCCAGCGCACATTCGGCGCCGAAGCCCGAAGGCGCGGCCGCTACTGCGAAGTCCCCGCCACGCCACTCGGTTCAACTCACCTCGCGTGAGTCCGAACAAGGTGCGCCGCCACATCTGGAAGGTCCTTCGCACACGACCTGCGGCAGTGACTTCATGGTCGATGTGATGCGCAATCTCGGCATCGACTATGTCGCGGCCATCCCCGGCAACACCTTCAAGGGCCTGCACGAGTCGATCATCAACTACGGGATGACGACGACGCCGGCGCTCGAGCACATCTCGTGCATGCACGAGGAGATTTCGGTCGCGATTGCGCATGGTTACGCCAAGATCGCCGGCAAACCGATGGCCTGCATGATGCATTCGACCGTCGGGTTGCAACATGGCTCGATGGCCATTTACAACGCGTGGGCGGACCGCGTGCCGGTATTCGCAATCGTCGGAGCGCAACTCGACGCCGCCAAGCGTCGCAGCTACGTCGACTGGGCTCACTCGGTGTTCGATGGTCCGGCGCTGGTGCGTGACTTCACCAAATTCGACGACACACCGATTTCACTGTCGCACTTCGCCGAATCCGCGAATCGCGCTTACAAGTTCTCCATGACACCTCCGTACGGGCCAGTATTGTTGGCCGTCGACCAGAACCTCCAGGAGGACCCCATCGAGGCGGGTGTGTCAGCCAGCATCGTGAAGCGGGTGCAAGCGTCGCCTCCGCGTGGCGATGATGCAGCTGTTTTGGAAGCCGCCCGATGGCTGGTTGCCGCGCAAAACCCCGTGATCGTCGCCGACCGGGCAGCACGCACCCCACAGGGTCTTGCGCTCATGATCGAGCTTGCGGAAACATTGCAGGCCGCCGTCATCGACATGTATGGGCGGATGAACTTCCCATGGCGGCATCCGCTGAATCAGACCCGGCAACAGGCGCAGAATATTGCCGCCGCGGACGTGATTCTGGGCCTCGAGCTGACTGACTTCTGGGGCGTCACGAATGGCAGACTGGCCCCCGGGGCCAAGCGGATCAGCATCACAGCGGGCGACCTGTATTTGAAGGCCAACTATCAGGACTTCGAACGCTTCACGCCCGTGGATCTCGCAATTGCGGCAGATGCCGAAGCGACGCTGCCGTATCTCATCGAAGCGACAGCCAAGCTAGTAACGCCGGCCCGCCGATCGGGATTCAAGAGCCGGGGCGCGCAACTGGCAAAGGATCACCAGAGCACGCTCGAGCAATCGCGCGCCGACGCGGCCGTGGGATGGGATATCCAACCGATCACGACGGCCAGGATGTGCGCCGAGCTCTACGAGCAGATTCGTAACGAGGACTGGGCGCTGTGCAACGGAACGGTGTTCCAGAACTACTGGCCGCAGCAACTGTGGACGGCCACGCATCACTACCAGTACATCGGCGACTCGGGCGCATACGGATTGGGCTACCTTCCAGGGGCGACGGTCGGCGCCGCACTGGCGCACAGCAAACATGGACGGCTTGCGGTTGCGATTGGCGGTGACGGTGACCTGATGTTTGCGCCGGGCGCGCTCTGGACGGCGGCCCATCACAAGATCCCGCTACTGTACGTCGTTCACAACAACCGCGCGTATCACCAGGAAGTGATGTTCGTGCAGATGATGGCCAACAAGCGCAATCGCGGTATCGACCGGGCCCACATCGGCAATACGATTACCGACCCGAATGTCGACTTCGCCAAGTTCGCCAACGGCCTGGGCGTGTATGCGGAAGGACCGATCACGGATCCGAAGGACCTCGCCCCGGCCCTGAAAAGAGCCATCGCTGTCGTCAAGCGTGGCGAGCCTGCGCTCGTGGATGTGGTTTCACAGGGACGCTGAGCAATGCAGATGAAATCAGTCGCTGGCTGCGTGGCCACTGCCCTCGTCGCGCTCTCTTTGGTAGCCGTCGCTGCAGAAACTCCTTCGGGCGATGCCACGAACGGAAAACGACTCTTCATGGCGTACGGCTGTTATGCATGCCATGGAACAACGGGGGCAGGTGGCGGCTTCGCCGGGCCGCGGATCGCGCCGAATCCACTGCCGTTTCTTGGAGTGAAGTCCAAACTGCGGACAGCCTCGGGACGCATGCCGGTGTTTTCGGAAAGTGTCCTGAAGGATGCCGAAATAGCCGACATCTACGCGTATCTTCAGAGTATTCCTGCTGCCAAGAGTGCACACGACATCGAATTGTTGAATCGCTGACGGGACCTAAGTCTCAGGGTCAATGCTACATAAGCTGTACTAAAGTGGTGCGGCCAAGGGAGGGCCCCAAGGTTGGGAATCGAAGGACGCACCGTCAGGATCGAAACGGTATCGACATTGGATGTTCCGCGGAGCGCACGGGCCCATTCAACTGCTCGTCACGCGCATGCTCCATCGAGCAGCGTAAAGCACCAGGTTTACGACGATCCATCGGTCGACGGCACGCTGGAGATTGCCGAGATTGCGTGGCTTCAGGTGGCTCGGATAACGGCTGCCCGGCATAGGGTGGTCCATGAGCCACCGGCGAGCCTTGCGCCTGCAGCCGCTATTGTCCTGCAGATCACCGGCAAGAGCGTGATTGAACAACAGGGCCGTACTGTACGGCTCGCTCCAGGCCACTGGAGCGTGTGTGATTCGACGTTACCCTACATTCTCACCAGCCCAGGTGTCTCACAGCGCCACTTGTTGCTGATTCCGCACGACTGTCTGGACGACGATATCGACCTCGACGAGTTCACTACCAGGTCGTTTTCCGGTACCGCGGGCGTCGGCAGGCTGGTGTTTGGGATCGCAGGCTGGATCGTCGAAGAGCTCTCTTCGATCCATTCCGAACGGGCGGACGTTCTCGCCAAAACCATCACCCAGATCATCAGTCTCGCGATTCACGAGAAAATGGGGCGCCGCAATACCGAGCCCGAGCGGGGCACCCGCGGTGACCGCATCCGCGCCTACGTCGCGGATCATTTGCGCGACCCGCACCTATCGCTCGACAGCATTGCCAAACACCTTAATTCCTCGAAGCGCAGCCTGCATCGCGCCGTCAGTACCTCCAGCAGCTCCATCCACGATCTGATCTGGCACCAGCGCCTCGATCGCTGCCGGCGCGACCTCCTCGATCCCTCCCAATCACGCCAGAGCATTGCCGAGATCGCGCACTCCTGGGGCTTCAAGAACTTCACCCATTTCAGCCAGGCCTTTCGTGAGCGCTTTGGAATCTCGGCGCGCGAAGCGCGGCGCTCCATTCTCAGTCTGAGCGACTAACGTCCGCCCGACCAAGGTCGCGCAGTTTGTATCCCAATCCATCCAACACCGGAGATCGGCTGTAGGGATCGCGCAACAAAACACGGCCGAAGTGTCGATGGAGTCTCGTACCGTTCTGATTGGCGCTCTCACCAAAGTCTCGTGGCGCTCTCACCAAACACAGAGGTTGTATTGCGGCGTAGTCTTCGCGCGCTATGTGTTGTGTGTATCTGGATGCCATTGGGCCCTCTACGAGCGTCATTAGGATTAAGACAAGGACTGATTCATGAAGAAACTCATTCGGCCGGCTCGCTCATCCGACGCCGTGGACGCGTTCGTAAAACGATCGCTGCGGTCGGCACGTATGTGCGCGGGCCTTCGCACGAGCGCGCTCACTGTTGGACTCGCACTGAGCGTCGGCTCAACCACGGCGTGGAGCGCGGAGGCCGCAAGAGCTGACGCCGCATCGACTACTTCTGCTCGCACCCGACCACCAGCCCCGTAAACACACAGGTCCCGGTCGTTCCCAACTGCAAGCTCGGCACCGAGGGTGGCATCGACACCCAGAACCTGCGGGTGGCGCTGCGTTGGATCGCCAGCGACAGCATCGAAAACAACCTGATTGCGGATGCGACGCGCGACCGCTCCGAGGGTCCCGCGCAGAAACTGATCTCCTCGACCAACACCCAGGTCACGGCGGGCGGCCGGTTGGTTCCGAACGGGGGCGCTCAGTTCATCACGGGCGACCGTTCCTACACCACCTATGCCACGTTCGTGCAGCCCGGCTTTACGGACCCCGTTGTGTTGAATGGGAAGCCGGGCGCGGGCACTCATGGCGCCCTTGCGCTCACACCCATTGACCCGATCGATGCGTGGGGCGTCTCGGACAACCTCACCTGGAAGATTGCGGACCATTACACACTGACGTCCATCACCGGCTATCGCCGCTACAGCGGCGTATACTCGATCCAGGTGGGCGGCTCCCCTTTCCCAGCACAGTTGCTGGATGACACGTGGTCACATCGGCAGTTCACTGAGGAAGTCCGCCTGAATGGCACTTCGTTCGAGAAGTTGGACTGGACCCTGGGCGGTTATTACTACGATCAGCTCGCCTACTTCGGCGGCCTGAAGCTGCTCAATCCCGGCGCGCAGACCGTCAATGCAGCCGGTGTGGTCACGGCATCCAACGAAACTCTCTTTACCGGCAGCGACCCCATTCCTTCCAAGAGCAAGTCCGGGTTCGTCCACGGCGTCTATCGCCTGACAGATCCGTTGAGCCTGATCGCCGGTGTTCGCTATACGAAGGAAGACAAGACCTATACTTTCCAGCGACTCAACCCGTACGGGACCGGACCGAGCTACAACCCTGTCGGAGCGCTTGACGGCTCGAGCAAGACGTACTCGGGCAGCCGCGTGGACTATCGCGCGGGGATCGAGTATCAGTGGACCGACAGCCTGATGACCTACGCCCAGTGGTCCACCGGATTCCGCGGTGGTGGCGTCAACCCCCGGCCGTTCACCGTGGCACAGGAAACGACGTTCAAACCTGAGACCGAGCAGGCCTCCGAGATTGGTTTGAAGAGTGACTTCTTCGAACACCACGTGCGCGTCAACGCGGCCGCGTTCTACAACCAGTACAACGACATCGTGTTTGTCAACACGTTCTCGGCGACCGGGGCCCCGAATTCGACGCCTCTGAATGTCGGCAAGGCACACATCTATGGAGCAGAGCTCGAAATCGAGGCCCGGCCGTTCGGCGGCCTGCAGATCGATGCTTCCGCCGGCTATCAGAAATTCAAGCTCACGCAGCTCAATCAGGGCGTCGGCGTTCTGATTCCGAATGTGTCGCTCAGCACCAACGAGCCCTACGCGCCGGATCGTCAGGCCAATATTGGCGTCCAGTACGTGTTCCAACTCGGTACGGCAGGCAGCATCACCCCGCGTATTGACGGCAATTACCAGAGTCAGTTCTTCACGGACATCCAGAACCAGCCGCTGGGCCTGGTGGCCGGGCGCACGCTGATGAACGGCCGCATCACCTGGAAATCGGCTTCGCTGGAGTGGGAAACGGTCGCCGGGGCCACCAACCTGACGAACAAGTTCTACTACGTCAACAAGGTGTTCGGTGCGGTGCCCACCAACATCACGGAGGGCCAGCCTGGAGCCCCGCGCGAGTGGTTTGTCACCCTGCGGCGTAATTTCTAAGACGCACGGACTTCAGCGTTCCTGGAGTGCAAAGGCCCTCACTCACGTGAGGGCCTTTTTTTTGGCGTTGGACAGCTGTCACGCTCGCGCTTGGGTGCGCGGCCCACCCATTCGACCCTCCCCAACGCTTACCCATTCGGGGAGTGCCGCCCCCGCTGGCCGTGGACCACTCTGCTCCCAACGTAGAACTCATCGGGACGAGCACACATGTCGGCAGAGTCATTGTTGAAACAGTATTCGGAGGAGCGCGCGGCACTCGTAGAGCGCGCGCTACCAAAGGCTGCGGCCATCATCCTTGGCCGCCGGCGCATCCTGTCTGGCATTCGCTGGCGTGGTGACTTGATCGTCACTGCAGCAGAGGCCATCGGCGGCATAGAGCACGTGGATGTCCGCCTCGATGGCGACGAGTTGGGCGCTGAAGTCATTGCGACAGATCTCACGACCGACGTCGCCATCTTGCGCCTTGGCACCGTGAGCGAGGATCCCGCCAATGGAGGTGCCAATGACCCCATAGCCAACCGCGGCTCAACCGACGCCTCGCCAGGCGCGTCCGGCGGTCTCGGCCGGCGCGAAACGGGTGCGTCAGCTGCTGCGACGTCATCCAACCCAGCGAGCGCATCACCGACTCCGCTGACCGCCCCGTCCACGGGCGCGCCCGGCGGTCTAAGCCGGCGCGAAACGGGTTCGTCGGCCGCTGCGACGTCAGCCGACCTAACGCGTCCATCATTTGCCCTCGCCGCTCTGCGCGTCGGCGAACCGATCGTTGTTATCGGCCGGACCGCACGCGGCCCCGCCGCGATCTGGGGCAGCGTCCAACTCGCCGGGCCCGCCTGGAGCTCGCGCCGCGGTGGACGAATCGACCAACGCATCGAGTTGGATGTCGCCTTTGATTCCTCCTTCGAGGGCGGCGCCGTCATCGACATGGAAGGCAACATCGCCGCCATGGCCGTCCCCGGCCCGTACCATCGCGTCCTCGGCATCCCGGCGACGACGATCGAAGCCGTTGTCTCGAAGGTCGACAAGTTCGGCCGCCTGCCCAAGCCATACATAGGTATTCGCCTGCAGGCGCTCTGGCTCGACGACGCTACCCGCACCAAGCTCGGGCGCAAATCACGTGGGATCGCCGCGGTAGGCGGCGTTGACGCAGGGTCGCCCGCGGCCGTTGCGCACATCGAGCTCGGTGACCTGCTGCTGGCCTTGGATGGCGAGCCAGCGGAAAGCGTGACCGGCTTGGCGCAGCGGATAGCGAGCACCAACCCGGGACAGACCATCGCGCTCGAGGTGCTGCGGGGCGGGAAACCCCTGACCATCAACGTTCGGATCGCCGAACGGCCGCGCATCTGAGCGCCGCACGGTGCCAGTCACCGAGGCAACCGGCCCCGTACAGGGTCCACCGGGAGCCGGGCCCGCGCTTCCCTGCCAGATGGGCAATAGCGCAGCGACCCAACCGGGGCCCGAAGCCAGCCACGGGCTCCCCTGCCAAATGGGCCAAAGGGGGGAGAGCGCGGGCCCCAAACGAGCAGCGGTGCTTGCGGAAGGGCCTGATCGCCCCAACCGTCGTGCCGTGACCGCGATCCTTGCCAGCGCCGACGAACCCTTCCGCAATCGCGTGCTCGAGCGATTGTTGGCGGCTGGCTATGATGATCTCGAGATTGCCGAGATCCCCGCCGCACTCACGGATCTGCTGAGGGAGTCGGAGCAACCCTTGGTGGTGGTTGGTGGCACATGGCCCGCGCCTCAACCCTTTCTACGCGTCGCCGTAAACGCTGGAGCGCTTCCCCTGGTGCTGCTCGAATCGAGTGCTCTTGAGGCGGAAGGAGAAGCGCTGGCAATGGGCGCGCGAGCCGCTCTTCAATCCGACATTCCCACATCGTCGCTTGCGGCCGCGCTGGCAGCTGTCGATGCGGGCCTCATCGTGTTGGAGCCCAGTGCGCGCGCGCTGCTGCTTTCGGCGAATCGAGAGCGGTTCGGCGGCGGGTCTACTCGCGGCTCTGGCGCTGCTGAACGTCAGCACGCCGAAGGCACCGGCCTTTCCCGTCAATCCCTTGACCGCGGCCCAGCGCCCAGTCGACAAGCCGACGGACTGGAACCTCGTCGCAATGGCCGGCCGTTGACGAGTCGCGAGCGCGAGATCCTGGCGCTGGTCGCGAGCGGTACATCGAACAAAGGGATTGCCCGCGCCCTGGCTGTCTCGGCCAACACGGTGAAGTTCCACCTGGCCGCAGTGTTTGACAAATTGAACGCGGCCACGCGCGCCGAAGCTGTCGCGGAAGCCATTCGCCGGGGCGAGCTGTCCCTGTAAGTTCAACCTTACTCCATGTCGGGGTACGGCCCCTTCCCGCCCTCGGCAATAAAGCGATCTACCCGCGCCTCCAGCACCAGCATCGGCACCGACCCGAGCTCCAATATCATGTCGTGGAACGCCCGGATATTGAACTTCGCGCCCAGCGCACTCTGCGCCTTCTCCCGCCCCTGCAGGATCACCCGCTCGCCGAGGTAGTACGACAGCGCTTGCCCGGGCCATGCGATGTAGCGGTCCACTTCGGTTTCGATCTCGTGGTCCGGCAGCGCCGTGTACTCATGCAGGTACGCAATCGCTCGCTCCCGGGTCCATCCTTGTGAGTGCACGCCGGTGTCAACGACGAGCCGCGCCGCTCGCCAGATCTGGTAGCCCAGCATTCCGAATCGGTCGTACGGCGTCTCATACATGCTCATCTCGAGTCCCAACCGCTCGCAGTACAGCGCCCATCCTTCCCCGAAGGCCGAAATGTACGTGTGCTGGCGAAACTCGGGCTGATTCTTGTGCTCCAGGGCAATCGGCATCTGAAATGCATGCCCGGGCGCCGACTCGTGCAACGTCAGCGCAGTCAGGTTGTACAGCGGCCGGCTGGGCAGGTTGTACGTGTTGAGCAAATACTGCCCCGTCCCTCCCCGGCCCGCCGTGTAGAAGGGGGCGAGATCAGGGGGTACCGGCTCAATTGCAAAGCGCGCACGCGGCAGGTAGCCGAAGAACTGGGGTGCCTTGGCGTCAAACTTCTTCGCAATCCAGGAGCCGCGCATCAGTAACTCGTCCGCGCTCTTCGCGTAGAAACGCGGATCGGAGCGCAGGAATTGCAGAAAAGCCGGGAAGTCGCCGTTGAAACCGGTCTCCTTCATCACGGCCAACATCTCCCCATGGAGCCGCGCGACCTCGGCTTCGCCCAGTGAGTGGATGTCCGCCGGATCCATGTCGAGCGTGGTGAATTCCCGGATCTTGGCGCGATAGAAATTGGCGCCGTCCGGCAGGTCTGTTGCCGCCACCGTGGTGCGGCAGCCCGGGATGTACTCCGTCCTCATGAATTTCAACAGCTCGACATAGACTGGCTGCACGACATCGCGAATGGTCGTAACAGCTTCTGCCCGCAGAGCTGCCTGATCGGCAGCCGATACGCCCGGCATGTCCTTGAATGGCGTATAGAACAGGCTCGTTTCCGGAGTCGCATCGGTTACAGCCGTTATGGAACCGTCACGCCCCTCCATAGTGACCCGGGGCGGCGTGAAGCCGCGTTTCAAGCCTGCGCGCATCTCGTCCATCTGCTCGTGGAAATAGCGTGGCACATCGTGTAGCTGCGCCAGCCAGTTCTTGTAGTCGTCCAGCGAACGGAAGGGCCGCCGCGCGGTGTAACCCAGGTCGGTCCAGAATGCGGTGTCGGAATTGGCAGGCATCTCGAAGTCGCGAAAACGTTGATTCGCGATCAGGACCTCGATCTGCGGCCGATAGACGTCGTAATTGATCTGCTCCTGCGGTGACAACTGCGCGCGCAGGATTGTGTCAAGTTTGGCGAGCACATCTTCCCAATACTTCAGCCGCACCTGCTGCGCGGCCGCGTCCATCTTCGGCAAATGATTCGCGATGGGCTTCTGCGAGTCCTCGTCGTCGGCAAACTGCTCCTCGCGCCACTTCCATTCCATGCTGTACAGCGCCTGGAAGCGGGCATTGGCGTCTTCTTTTTTCGGCTGGCAGCCGCAGACCGCAATGACAGCCCCCAACAACGAGGCTGCCGCCAACGCCACCCGCATCGGGGTCATAGAGACCGTCTCGACAGAAGTCTTCCCCATAATCCTAAGCCCGCCAGTCACCCGGAAAGCAGACAAGCATACTTCAGGCGGCCGCTTAGGCTCACTGCCGGTTCGCGTCGCGCTGCTCCTTGAGGAAGGGGCGGTCGATATGCTGCGCGTACAGGTCGATGTCGCCGGTCGTCACGCCACACTGAGCAAAATGGTCCTTCCAGCCATCCACCACCCGCACCACGCTGCGCATCTCGCCGATGGCTTCATCCTTCGTCAAGGAGAACAACCGGGACATCGACAGGGCATTATCGATAGTTGAGTCGGCTTGCTGCTCACCCACGCGCATCTGTTGGAAACCAAGTGCCTGGCCGGATGGCAGAACGTCGTACGCGGGCGAGAGCTCGTATTGTTGTGCGTCGGTC
>Ga0307511_10000080_pt1 | contig 80604 bp, 77 predicted proteins | sample 13_EM_MG_FD_200266 | JGI IMG/M metagenome (GOLD analysis project Ga0307511, IMG submission 200266) | Populus trichocarpa ectomycorrhiza microbial communities from riparian zone in the Pacific Northwest, United States - 13_EM | ecosystem: Host-associated > Plants > Roots > Unclassified | place...
CCCGTGCTCGGGCGGCAAGAAGGTCGGCAACCTCGGCGGCACCGGCAACCTGACCTTCCCGAACGTGTGGGCCCCCAAGGACGGCACCTACCTGATGACGGTTTCCTACGTGGACGGTGACTCCAGCCGCACCGCCCAGGTGACGGTGAACGGCGTGCCGTTCCGGCTGCCGCTGGCCGGCAGCAACGACAACGACTGGAACACACCGCAGACAGCGGTGGTGCCGATCACGCTCAAGGCCGGCGGCAGCAACGTGGTGGAGTTCAACGGCCCCACGCCGCAGGACTACGTGTCGGACATCGACAAGATCACCATCTGAGTCGAGAGGGGACATGCCGTGGTGACCGCGACACAGAACACGAAGACACTACCGGTGGCGCCGGTCGCCACGGCACGTCGCCGACGCGCCGGGGGCGCCAAGCGGGGACACCTGCCGATCGCCCTGATCATGATCACGCCCGCCGTCATCGGCTTCCTGGTGTTCTTCGCCTACCCGACGATCCAGGGCGTCTACTACAGCTTCACCGACTTCCACGTGCTGTCCGCGCCGAACTGGGTCGGCCTGGACAACTTCCGCGAGCTGCTCGGCGACGACGTGTTCTGGCACTCGCTGCTGGTGACGGTCTACTTCGTGGTGCTGTCGGTGGTGTTCGGCATCCTGATCTCGCTGGTGACCGCGGTGATCATGCACCGGCTGACCAAGTCGACGCTGATCCGCGGCCTGATCCTGCTGCCCTTCCTCATCTCCGGCGTGATCGCGGCGATGACCTGGTCCTGGATGATGGACCCGGGGCTGGGCATCATCAACTCGTTGCTGGTCAAGGTCACCGGCCATCCGCTGCTGTTCTTCGGCGACAGCGCGCTGGCGGTGCCCTCGCTGGCCGCCATCAGCGTGTGGAAGTCCATGGGCTACAACGCGATTCTCATCTTCGCCGGCCTGCAGACCATTCCCGCCACCATCTACGAGGCCGGCCGGGTGGACGGCGCCACCGAGTTGCAGATGTTCCGCCGGCTGACCGTGCCGCTGCTGCGCAACATCCTGGTGATGGTGGTGATCCTGACCGTGATCGGCTCCTTCCAGGTGTTCGACATCGTCCAGGTGACCACCAAGGGCGGCCCGGAGAACGCCTCGCTGGTGCTGCAGATGTACATCTTCAACAAGGCCTTCACCCAGTTCGACTTCGGCTACGCGGCGACGATGTCGCTGGCCCTGTTCGTGATGCTGATCGGCATCACCTTCACCCAGCTCAAGATGACCCGCGCGAGCGAGTCCGACCTCAACTGAGAGGAGATGCGGTCGTGGCAAACCGTTCCGTCACCAACCGACCCTCGGTCGGTCGGGCCCTGGCCTGGATCTACCTGGCCGTGATCATCCTGGTCACCCTGTTCCCGTTCTACTGGATCCTGCGCACCGCGCTGTCCAACAACTTCGCGCTGCACACCGACCCGTCCTCACTGCTGCCGGTGGACTTCACCTGGGGCGCGTTCAAGCGGGCGCTCGGGCTGGCCTCGGTGACCGAGGCGCAGGCCGAGGGCGGCTCCGGCGCGTCCCTGGACACGGCGCTGTACCTGCGCAACTCGCTGGTCTACGCCGGCGTGCAGACCGCACTGGTGGTGTTCTGCTCGGCCACCGCCGCCTATGCCTTCTCCCGGCTGCGCTGGCGCGGCCGCGAGGTGGTGTTCTCGGTGCTGCTGTGCGCGCTGATGGTGCCGGCGATCTTCACCCTGATCCCGAACTTCGTGCTGGTGAAGAACCTGGGCCTGACCAACACCTTCGCCGGCATGATCCTGCCCGGCGCGTTCTTCTCCGCGTTCAACATCTTCTTCCTGCGCCAGTTCATGCTCGGCCTGAGCAGCGAGGTGGAGGAGGCCGCGACCATCGACGGCGCCGGGCCTTTGCGGGTGTTCTTCCGCATCGTGCTGCCGATGTGCGCCGCGCCGATCGCCACGCTGTGCCTGCTGACGTTCATCAACACCTGGAACGACTACTTCTGGCCCCTGATGGTCACCACCGACGACAGCGTGCGGCCGCTGACCCTGGCGCTGGCCGTGTTCAAGCAGTCCTCGCCCAACACCGCGGTCGACTGGGCCGGCCTGATGGCGGCCACGCTGGTCGCCGCCGCGCCGATGCTGCTGCTGTTCGTGGCGTTCGGTCGGCGGATCGTCAACTCCATCGGCTTCACCGGGATCAAATGATGCGACACAACGACTTGGTGTTGTCCTGGCCGGCGCCGGCGGGGGAGTGGATCGAGGCCGCGCCGGTCGGCAACGGCCGGCTGGGGGCCATGGTCTTCGGCGGCCCGGGCCGGACCCGGTTGCAGGTCAACGACTCCACGGTCTGGTCGGGCACCCCGCACGGGCCGGCCGACAGCCTGGCCGACCTGATCACGCAGGGCGCGGGCCCGCAGCGGCTGGCCGAGGTGCGGGACGCGATCCGTGCCGGCGACCACCGCACCGCCGAGCGGCTGCTGATGTCCTTCGAGGGCCCGTACAGCCAGGAGTTCCTGCCGTTCGCGGATCTCTGGCTGACGCTGGGGGAGGGCACACTCGGCGACGACACACTCGGGGGCAGGACCCTCAACCTGGACAACGGTGTCGCCCACGAGTTCCTCACCGTGGACGGCCACGAGGTACAGCGCTCGGTGTGGGCCAGCCACCCGGCCGGCGTGCTCTGCGTGCACGTCACCGGGCGCACGGATCTCCGGCTGGAACTGGACTCCCCGCTCAAGGTCGTGCACCGGATAGTGCGCGACAAGGGATTCCTGCTGGGCCTGGAGATCCCGGTCGACGGCGCGCCCCAGCACGAGCCGCAGGTCATCGAGCCGCTGCACTACGCCGGCGGCCCGGTCGACGACTACGACCCGTTCGGCGCGGTGGTGGTCCAGGTCGACACCGACGGTGAAGTGTCCATTTCGGACCAGACGCTGGTGGTCACCGGATCCACCGAGGCCCTGATCGTGCTGGCCAGTTCCACCGCGGCAAGGGACTTCTGGGCCGGCGACGCGGCCCGGACCCGGACCGATCACTTCGCCGCGGCCGAGGAGCGGGTCTGCGCGGCGCTGGCCCAAGGCGCCGAAAAGTTGTTGCGGGAGCACGACGCCGACCTGCGGGCGCTGCTCGGCGGCACCTCGCTGCGCATCGGGTGTCAGGTCAACGGCCCGATCGACGTGGCCGCCGATGTCCTGTCCGGGCGGGACGAACAGCTCACCGCGACCGTGATGTTCCAGTACGGCCGGTATCTGCTGGCCTCCTCGTCGCGGCCGGGCAGCGGCCCGCCGGCCAACCTCCAGGGCGTGTGGAACGCGGACCTGCGGCCGGCCTGGTCCTCCAACTACACGGTCAACATCAACACCGAGATGAACTACTGGCCGGCCGAGGTGACCGGGCTCGGCCAGTGCCACCTGCCGCTGATCGACCTGCTGGACAAGATGGCCGCCAACGGCGCCCAGGTGGCCCGCGAGCTGTACGGGGCGCGCGGCTGGGTCGCCCACCACAACACCGACATGTGGGGCTGGGCGCTGCCGGTCGGCATGGGCCACGGCAACCCGTCGTGGGCGCTGTGGATGATGGGCGGCGCCTGGCTCGTCCAACACGCCTGGGACCACTACGAGTTCTCCGGGGACCTGGAGTTCCTGTCCGACCGGGCCTGGCCGCTGCTGCGCGGCTGCGCCGAGTTCGGCCTGGACTGGCTGGTCGAGGGGGACGGCTGGCTGGACACCATCCCGTCCACCTCGCCGGAGAACCTGTTCCTGGTCGACGGCCGGCCGGAGTCGCTGACCTGGTCGTCCACCATGGACATCGCGCTGATCCGGGCCGTCTTCACGCGGTGCCTGGAGGCTGCCCGGATTCTCGATATCGCCGGCGGCATCGACGACCCGATCGTGGCCGAGATCGAGAAGGCTCTGCCGCGCCTGCGCCCGCCGGCCGTCACCGCCGGCGGCTGGCTTCAGGAGTGGGCGACCGACCTGCCCGAGCACGATCCCAAGCACCGTCATATGTCCCAGCTGGTGACCGTGTACCCGCTGGGGCAGATCGACCCCGAGTCGACGCCGGAGCTGGCGCAGGCCGCGGTGAACCTGATGGACCGCCGCGGCAACGGCGCGATGGGTTGGTCGTGGGCGTGGAAGATCGCGCTGCGGGCTCGCCTCGGCGACGGCGAGACGGCCCGGTCGCTGCTGCTGGAGGCCACCCGCCCACTGGGCTTCGACTGGGACGTCGACGCCCCGGTCGACGGCTCGCAGTGGGGCGGCCTGCTGCCCAACCTGTTCAGCTCGCACCCGCCGTTCCAGATCGACGGCAACTACGGCTTCCCGGCCGGCATCGCGGAAATGCTGGTGCAGAGCCACAACGACGTGATCCGCGTGCTGCCGGCCCTGCCGAGCAGCTGGCCCAGTGGGGCGCTCACCGGCGTTCGCCTGCGGGGCGGGCTGTCGGCCGACCTCACCTGGCGTGACGGATCCCTGGCCGCCCTGAGCATTCGCCGGCTGAGCGGCGATCCACTTCGGACGGTCACGGTCGCCTACGCCGGCCGCCGCGAGGAACTGTTCCTCGCGGTCGGCGAGGAGAGGCGGCTTGAGTGCTGAACGTCTGGGAATACCGCAGCTCCTACAAGGAGCCCGAGGACTTCGACGACTTCTGGACGTCCACGATCGCGCAGGCCCGGCAGCACGAGCTGGCCCTGACGATCACGCCGGTGCAGACGCACCTGGTCACCATCGAGGTGTTCGACGTGACCTTCCCCGGCTTCGGCGGCCACCCGATCCGCGCTTGGCTCCGGCTTCCCAAGCACCGCAAGGGAAGGATCCCGGCGGTGGTGCAGTTCCACGGCTACTCCAGCGGCCGCGGCGCGGCGGTGGAGGACCTGCTGTGGTCCTCGGCCGGCTACGCCCACCTGTTCATGGACGTGCGCGGCCAGGGCGGCGACTGGGCCGGCGGCGACACACCCGACCCGGTCGGCAGCGGCCCGGCCTACCCGGGTTTTCTCACCCGGGGCATCGAGAACCGGGACGACTACTTCTACCGGCGGGTCTACACCGACGCGGTGCGGGCCGTTGATGCCGTGCGCAGCCTGGACTTCGTCGACCCGGAGCGGGTCGCGGTGATCGGCAACAGCCAGGGGGCCGGCATCGCGCTGGCCGCCGCCGGCCTGGTGCCCGACCTCGCGGCCGCGCACTTCCAGGCCCCGTTCCTGGCCGACATCCAGCAGGCGACCGGCGCGGTGCGCACCTTTCCGTACGAGGAAATCACCAAGTACCTGGCCATTCACCGCAACAGCGTCGAGCGGGTGTGGTCGACACTGTCCTACTTCGACGGCATCGCCTTCGCCCGGCGGGCCGAGGCGCCGGCGTGGTTCTCGGCCGGCCAGCTGGACGACGTGGTGCCGGCCCAAGCGGTGTTCGGCGCCTATCACGAGTACTGGGGACCCAAGCAGATCCGGTTGTGGGAGCACAACGGGCACGAGGCAGGCGGCGCCGAGGACTCGGCGATCGCGCTGTCGGCGTTCGCGAGCACGCTCCATTCCGGACAGTCCCACTGAAACGAGGAATAGCCGATGTTGAAGAAGCTGCTCGCGGCCGCGCTGGCGACCGCGTCCGTCGTCACGTTGTCGGCCTGCGGCGGCTCCGGCTCCGGGTCGTCCACGGGCACGATCAACTGGTGGACCTGGGACGACAAGCAGGCCGCCGCCTACCAGTCGTGCGCCACCGCGTTCGAGAAGGCCAACCCCGGCGTCACCGTGAAGATCTCGCAGTACGCGGTCGACTCCTACTTCACCAAGCTCACCGCGGGCTTTGTCGCCGGCACCGCGCCGGACGCGTTCCAGAACTCGGTGCAGTTCTTCCAGGCCTACGCCTCCCAGCACCAGTTGCTGCCGCTGGACGACTACATCAGCAAGACCAACTTCGACCTGAAGAAGTTCTCGGTCGGCGTGGACGCGTGGAAGTTCACCGACGGCAAGCAGTACGCGCTGCCGCTGGACTGGGCCGCCTCGGCGATCTTCTACAGCGCCGACGCGCTGACCAAGGCCGGCTACACGCCGGCCGACGTCGACAACCTGAACTGGAACCCGGACAACGGCGGCACCTTCGACAAGATGGTGGCCCACCTGACCGTCGACGCCAATGGCAAGCGCGGCGACGAGCCCGGCTTCGACAAGACCCACATCGCCACCTACGGCGCGGGTCAGCTGGCGGCCAAGGACTTCATCGGCCAGACCACCTGGAACTCGTTCGTGTCGACCACCGGCTGGCGGCAGGGCGACAAGCCGCAGTGGCCGACCAAGTTCAACTACGACGACCCGACGTTCGTCAAGACCATGAAGTACATCAAGTCGCTGACCGACCGCGGCTTCGCCCCGAAGATCAACACCTTCACCGCCGGCGAGGGCACGGCCACCATCAGCGACGTGGACCTGCTGGGCACCGGCAAGATCGCGATGGAGAACGCCGGCTCGTGGGAGGCGGCGACGTTCGCGAAGATCCCCGGCGTGAAGGTGGGCATCGCGCCGACCGTGCTCGGCCCCGACGGCAAGACCCGCTCGGACATGTCCAACTCCAACGGCAACAACATCTGGGCCGGCACCAAGAACCCCGACCTGACCTGGAAGTGGGTCTCGTACATGGGTTCGCAGGAGTGCCAGTCGATGGCCGGCGCCTCCGGCACGTTCTTCCCGTCCATCCCGGCGGCGATGGACTCGGCCGCGGCGGCGGTGGCCAAGCAGGGCGTCGACCTGTCGGTGTTCACCAAGGCCCTCAAGGACGGCTCGCTGTACGGCGCGCCGGCCTACGCCAACGGCGCCGACCTCCAGCAGACGCTGGAGCCGCTGTTCGAGGCGTACTTCAGCGGCAGCCGCGGCGACGACGTGTTCGCCGAGATGACGCAGAAGGCCAAGGACATCCTCAACAAGAAGAACTGAGCACGCGACTCGGGCGTTCCGAGAGCGTGACTCGCGGGGAGAAGGGGACGACGTGATGGGCCGGTTCGCGCAGCTGCGGGCGGCGGGCACGGGGTTCGTGGTCGATCTGGCCGCGCTGCCCGTCCCGGTGGTCGTGCACTGGGGTCGCGACCTCGCCGGAGTGGACGGAACCGAGCTGGACGAGTCGGGGCTGGCCGCGCTGGCCCTGGTCGGCGAGCCGGCGGTGCTGAACAACTCGGTGGACGTGCCGCGCCGGTGCTCGGTGTGGCCGACCGAGGCCGAGGGCTGGGCCGGCACGCCGGCCATGGCCGGGCACCGCGACGGCGTGGCCACGACGCCGCGGCCGCGGCTGGTCGAGCACTCGCTGACCGACAACCGGCTCGTGCTCGTGCTGGCCGACGCGATCACCGGCCTGCGCATCACGTTGACCTACGAGATGGACAGCAGTGGCGTGCTGTCCGCGCAAGCCGCGCTGGTGGCCTCCGAGTCTTATGAGGTCGCCAGCGTTTCCACCCTGCTGCCGTTGCCGAGCCGGGCCGTGGAGGTCCTGGACTTCACCGGGAAGTGGTGCCGCGAGCGGTCGCCGCAGCGGACCCGGCTCGGCCACGGCGCGCACGTCCGCGAGTCCCGGCGGGGCAAGCCCGGCCAGGACTCGGCGTTCCTGATGACGGTCGGCGTGCCCGGATACGGGTTCGGCGACGGCGAGGTGTGGGCCCTGCACGTGGCGTGGAGCGGTGATCAGCGCTACGTGGCCGAGCAGCTGCCGGAGACGCCGCCGGTGCTGGGCGGCGGCGAGCTGTTGCGGCCGGGCGAGGTCCGCCTTGGTCCCGGTGATCGCTATGAAACGCCGATCTCGTTGTTCGCCTGGTCCGGTGAGGGCCTGGACGGGCTGGCCGCCCGGTGGCACGCGTTGCAGCGCAAGAAGGTCCGCCCGCCGCGGCCGCTGGTGCTCAACACGTGGGAGGCCGTCTACTTCAACCACGACCTGGACCGGCTGTCCGCGCTGGCCGACGCGGCGGCCAAGGTCGGCGTGGAACGGGTGGTGCTCGACGACGGCTGGTTCCGCGGCCGCCGCGACGACACCGCCGGCCTCGGTGACTGGCAGGTCGACACGACGGTGTGGCCGCACGGCCTTACTCCGTTCGTGGACCACGTCAAGGGCCTGGGCATGCAGTTCGGGCTGTGGTTCGAGCCGGAGATGGTGAACCTGGACTCGGACCTGGCCCGCCAGCATCCAGAGTGGATCCTGGGCGTGCCGGGGGAGCCCGGCCCGCCCTCGCGCAACCAGTACGTGGTCGACCTGTCGAACCCGGACGCGTGGGCGTATCTGCTGACGTCCATCGACGATCTCGTCTCACAGTATGGGATCGACTACCTCAAATGGGATCACAACCGGGACCTGCACGAGGCGGTCACCCATGACGGCCGCCCGTCCGTGCACAACCAGACCCTGGCCCTGTACCGGCTGATCGACGAGCTCAGGCGCCGGCACCCGGACCTGGAGATCGAGTCGTGCGCCAGCGGCGGCGGCCGGGTGGATCTCGGGATTCTGGCCCGCACCGACCGGGTGTGGGCCTCGGACTGCAACGACCCCGTTGAGCGGCAGTCGATCCAGCGCTGGACCGCGCAGCTGCTGCCGCCCGAGCTGATCGGCTCGCACGTCGGCCCGGAACGCAGCCACACGACCAGCCGCCGCACCGAGGTCTCGTTCCGTTTGGCCACGGCCCTGTTCGGCCACGCCGGCATCGAGCAGGACCTGACCGCGTGCTCGCCGGAGGAGATCGACCGGCTCACGGCGTGGGCGGCGCTGTACAAGGAGTTCCGGCCCTTGCTGCATTCGGGTCGAGTGGTGCGGGCCGACCTCCCTGACGACGGCGGACTTTTTTTCCACGGTGTCATTTCTAATGAGCAAGGATTGTTCTGCCTGGCGCGGATTTCCACCTCGGCTGCGGGACAATCGTGGCGGGTCCGGCTGCCCGGCCTGTCGCGGGGGCGTGACTACCGGCTGCGGATCCGAGGCGACCTCGGACTCCCGTCGATGCGCCAGGTCAGGGCCCCGGAGTGGGTCACGGCGGCGCTCGACGGCTGGGTGCGCGTGCCGGGCGCGGCGCTGGTCGACGCGGGCGTGGCGATGCCCACGCTCGATCCCGGTCAGGCGTTACTCTTGGAGGTAATCGTAGATCGTGCATGATCCACCAGATCCGGTATTGTATTCCGGGGAGGTTGTGGTGCGGGTGAATGAGACTGGTGGTCCCCGGCTGTCGGCGCTCAAGGGTCGGCAGGTGCTCGCGGACGGCGTCTACGAGCAGATCCGGACGCTGATCATGAACGATGGCATCGCGCCGGGCGATCGAGTGAACATCGACGAGGTGGCGCGCGAGCTCGACGTGTCCGGCACCCCGGTGCGGGAAGCGTTGGCCCGGCTGGAGTCCGAGGGCCTCGTGGTGCGGCTGCCGCTGCGCGGCTACCGGGTCACCGAGCTGCTCACCCGGGCCGAGGTGGAGGACATCTACGGGCTGCGGCTGCTGCTGGAGCCGCCGAGCGCGGCCCGGGCGGCGTCGGTGATGACCGACGAGTGGGCCGCCGCGCTCGAGGCCGAGATGGCCAGCTGCCCGGTCGCGCCGGGCGACGACAACTACGAGGACTACAAGGCGCTGTCGGCCCACGACGCCCGGTTGCACGAGCTGATCCTGCACATCGCCGGCAACTCCGCGGTGGAGCTGGCCTTCGAGCGCACGCACTGCCACCTGCACTTCTTTCGGTTGGCCTACAACCAGACCTCGGGCGTGGCGGCGCTGGCCGAGCACCGCGAGCTGGTGGACGCGCTGGTGTCGGGCAAGCCCTCGCAGGCCCGCAAGGCCATGACCAACCACCTGGAGACCGCCCGGGACCGCCTGACCGTTCGCATGTGAACGGCCTCGCTTCAACGACAGGAAGGGCCCGATACTGGCGTTGGGCGCAGTGAAGGGGTCCTTCCTGGCGTTGAGCGAGAGAATCGGTCCCTTGATCTTGGGGGTGGGCGGGCCGGGCGCGGGGTGGTTGTGAACCGCGGCGCATGGCGGCGATGCTTTCTCCGCATACTGCCCGGCGCTCGTTGACCGGATTCCCGGCGCAGCGCCACTGTTGGTGGCATGACCGAATATCGCCACTACCGTGGCGGCGAGTGGGCTCCCCACACCGCCACCTTCGAGGTCCACGAGCCGTACACCGGCGAGGTGTTCGCCACCGTCGCCGCCTGCGACCAGAACGACGCCCACCTGGCCGTGCGGGCCGCGGCCGACGCGTTCCCGGCGTGGGCCGCGTTGTCGGCCGAGGACAAGGCAACCCTGTTCCTGCGGGCCGCCGACGTCGTGGAGAAGCGGCGCGACGAGATCGCGCGGACGCTGGCCCGCGAGACCGGCTGCACCATCTTCTTCGCCAACTTCCAGCAGGACCTGGTCAAGCAGGAGCTGCGGCAGGCCGCCAACTGGGTCTACCTGCCCAAGGGCGAGATCCTCCAGTCCAACATCCCCGGCACCTACTCCACGGCGGTGCGCCGCCCGCTCGGCGTGGTGGCCAGCTTCACGCCATGGAACGGCGCGAACGTCCTGGCCTGGCGGGCGGTTCTGTCGCCGCTGGCCGCCGGCAACACCGTGGTGGTCAAGCCGTCCGAGCTGGCCCCGGTGTCGGCCGGCCTGATCGTCGCCGAAGTCGTTGCCGAGGCCGGATTTCCGGCCGGCGTGGTCAACGTCGTCACGCACGCCCCGGGCCAGGCCAAGGCCATCGCCGACGAGTTCTTCGAGAATCCCGAAGTCCGGTGCGTCAACTTCATCGGCAGCGTGCGCACCGCCCGAATGCTGTCCGAGCGGGCCGGCCGGGCGCTGAAGCGGACCGTCATGGAGCTCGGCGGCTACAACCCGATGATCGTGCTCGACGACGTCGATCTCGACTACGCGGTGCGGGTCGGCGCCTTCAGCGCGTTCTTCCACCAGGGCCAGATCTGCATGAACGCACGGAAGATCCTGGTGCAGCGCGCCATCTACGACGAGTTCGTGACGCGGCTGGCCGACAAGGCGCGCTCGCTGCCGCTGGGCGACCCGCAGGACCCGGCGACCGTCATCGGCCCGTTGATCACGCCGGACGCCGTGGCTCTGGTGCACGAGCGGGTGCGGGAGGCGGTGTCGGCCGGCGCGCGGATCGTCGCGGGCGGGCAGAGCCACGGGCCGGTCTTCGAGCCCACGATCCTGGTCGACGTTCCCGCCTCGTGCACGATGTCGTACGAGGAGACGTTCGGGCCGGTGGTGATCGTGCAGCCGTTCGATCACGTCGACGAGGCCATCGAGATCGCCAACACGCCGCTGTACGGGCTGACCTCGGCGATCCTCACCGGCGACACCTACCGCGGTTTCGAGCTGGCCGAGCGGGTCAAGTCCGGGGCCGTGCACGTCAACATCCCCACCATCGACGACGAGATCCAGGCGCCCATCGGCGGCGTGCGGGACAGCGGCTGGGGGCGGACCGGGCCGTACAGCCTGGCCGACTTCACCGACCTGATCTGGATCAACGTGCAGAACGGCCAGCGGCCGCTGCCGATCGGCTGACTCAACCCGATGCAAGGAAGGACGCCTTACCCGCAGCGCAGTGAAGGCGTCCTTCCCTGCATCAGGGAGGGGTCGTCAGACGGCGCGGAACTTGGTGATGGCCTCGCGCGGGTCGCCGGACTTCACCAGCGCCTCGCCGACCAGCACCACGTCGGCGCCCTGGCGGTGATACTCGGCGACGTCGTCGGGTCCGGCCACGCCGGACTCGGCGACCCGCACCGCGCCGGCCGGGATCGCCGGGGCCAGCCGGCCGAACACCGAGCGGTCGACATCGAGCGTGGTCAGGTCGCGGGCGTTGATGCCGATGACCTGCGCGCCGACCTCGGCGGCGCGGGCCACCTCGTCCTCGGTGTGCGCCTCCACCAGCGGCGTCAGGCCGAGCTCGCGGGCCAGCCCGTACAGCTCGCCCAGCTTGTCGCCGTCCAGTGAGACCACCATCAGCAGCGCGAGGTCGGCGCCGTGCGCCCGGGCCTCCCACAGCTGGTACGGCGTGACGATGAAGTCCTTGCGCAGCACGGGAACCGACACCTCGGCGCGGACGGCGTCGAGGTCGGCCAGCGAGCCGCCGAAGCGTCGCTGCTCGGTGAGCACGCTGATCGCCGCCGCGCCGCCGGCCGCGTACTCGGCGGCCAGTTTGGCCGGGTCGGGGATGTCGGCGAGGGCGCCCTTGCTGGGGCTGCGGCGCTTCACCTCGGCGATGATCGACACACCGTCCGCGCGGAAGCCGGGCAGCGGGTCGCGCGCGGGCGGCGCGTCGGCGACCCGCGACCGCAGCTCGGCCAGCGGGATCTCGCTCTGGCGCTGGGCCAGGTCCGCCAGCACGCCGTCCAGGATTCCGTCGAGCACCGTCGTCATGCCGTCGAGCCTATCGGTTGACGCCGGGCCTGGGCGCTATCTAAACTAAACGTACAGTTCACTTAAGGAGGCTGGGATGAGGACCTGGTTCGTCACCGGCGCGTCCCGAGGGTTCGGGTTCGAGATCGCCCGGCAGGCCCTGGAGCTGGGCGACAACGTGGTGGCGACGGCCCGCCGGCCGGAGGTGATCGCCGCCGAGCTGACATCGGAGCGGCTGCTCGCGCTGCCGCTGGACGTGTCCGATGAGGACGCGGCCCGGCGCGCGGTGCAGGCCGCCGTCGACCGGTTCGGCGGCATCGACGTGCTGGTCAACAACGCCGGCCGCGGGCTGCTCGGCGCGGTGGAGGAGGCGGCCGACGCCGAGGTTCGGGCCGTGTACGAGACCAACGTGTTCGGGCTGCTGGCCGTGACCCGGGCGGTGCTGCCGGTGCTGCGCCGGCAGCGGTCCGGCCACGTGATCAACATCAGCTCGGTCGGCGGCTTCAGCGGCAGTCAGGGCTGGGGCATCTACAACTCGACCAAGTTCGCCGTCGAGGGCCTGAGCGAGGCGCTGCGGCTGGAGCTGGCGCCGCTCGGCGTCGACGTGACGATCGTAGAGCCGGGTATGTTCCGCACCGACTTCCTTGACGACAGCTCGCTGCACGCGACGGCCGTGGCCATCGAGGACTACGCCGGCACCGCCGGGCAGACCCGGCAACGCCCGGCTACCTTCAACCATCAGCAACAAGGCGATCCGGCCAAGGCCGCGGCGGCGATCATCACCATCGCGTCGGCCGAGAAGCCGCCGCTGCGCGTTCAGCTCGGGGCCGACTGCGTGGCCCGCGTGGAGGCCAAGCTGGCGCAGGTCGCCGACGAGCTGTCGCAGTGGCGTGAGCTGGCCCTTTCCACCGCGTTCGAGGAGCAGTGATGACGTGTCTGATCTCCCTGTCTGACGAGGAGTTCGCGGCGGTCTCCGCGTGACTCGGGTCAACCCGCCCAAGGGGAATCCCCGTAGTGTCCGCGCGCACAACGACGTGCTCGCGGCCACCATGGCCCTGCTCGACGAGGGCGGCCTCCCCTGCGCCACCGTCGACGCCATCAGCGCCCGGTCCGGCGTGTCCAAGGCCACCATCTACAAGCACTGGCCCAACCGCACCGCCGTCGCCGCCGAGGCCTTCGGCCTTCGCATGGCCGACGCCATTCCCTTGCCCGACACCGGCAACGCCCGCGACGACCTCGCCGAACAGGTCCGCCGCGTCAGCTCCTTCTACGCCGGCCACGCCGGCCGCGTCTTCGCCCAGCTCCTTGCCGCCACCGTCGCCGACCCCGACGCCGCCCCCTACTTCCGCCAGTTCTTCCTCGACGGCCGCCGCCAAGCCGTGGCTGTGCTGTGGGACCGGGCCCTTTCGCGCGGTGAGGTCCGCTCCTCCGTGTCCGTGGAGACGGCCATCGACCTCCTCTTCGGCCCCTTGATCTTCCGCCTGTTGAGCGGCCACGCCCCTCTCACCGTGTCCGAAGCCGATGCGATTTCCGCGGCGGCGCTGGAAGGTTTGTTGGACTAGCCGTTCACCGGCAGAAGCGCAGCGCGACAGCGGCAAGGGTCTCGGCGCACCGGATGGTGTCGGCGATGCTGACCCATTCGACGTCGGCGTGGGCGCCGTCGCCGGAGGGTCCGAAGAGGACAGTGGAGATGCCGGCGGCGGAGATGAAGGCGGAGTCGGCCCAGTAGCTGACGCCGACGATCTCGGCCCCGCTGACCTCGGCGAGCAGGGAGACGATCTCGCTGTCGGCGGCGGTTTCGAAGGGGTCTCGGGAGAGGGTGGTGCGCTGCGAGGCGACGAGGGAGGGGTCGTCGGCACGGCAGGAGGCCAGCAGCTCGTCGATGTCCCGTTCGATGTCGGCGACGGATTCGCCGGGCAGGGTGCGTCGTTCGATGGTGAGCACGCAGCGGTCGGGAACGGTGGACTCCTCCCGCCCACCGCTGATCAGCGAGGCGTGCAGCGTGCCGGGCCCGAGACGCGGGTGTTCACGGCTGCGGAGGGCGGTGCTGAGGCGGTCCAGGGCGACGAGGACGGGGCCGGTGCGCATGATGGCGTCGACACCGAGTTCGGGCCGGGAGCCGTGCGCGGCCTGGCCGACGACCTCGATCTCGGTCCAGACGAAACCCTTGTGGGCTATGGCAACCGTGGACTCGGTGGGCTCGCAGACGATGGCGGCGTCGGCGCCGAGAACCGACAGCACCTCCTGCACGCCGAGGCTGGCGTACTCCTCGTCGGCGACGCAGGCGACGGCAACCTCGCCGACGAGGGACTCCACGTTGGCGTCCCGGCAGGCGATCAGCGCGGCGGCGAGCCCGGCCTTCATATCGTATGAGCCACGCCCGTACAGGCGATCACCGTCTACATGGGACTGCGCGGTGGACTGTCCAAAGCCGACGGTGTCCAGGTGTCCGCACAGCATGAGACGGCGACCGGGGCGGCCTTGAGTGGTCCGGACGATCACGCTGGGGCGGCCGGGAGTTCCTTCCAGCTCCTCCACGGCAAGTCCGGCCTGAAGCGCCCAAGAGCCGACGAAGTCGGCGATCTCCCGCTCGCCGGCCGCGCCGGGCACGAGGGACGGATTGACGGAATCGATGTCCACCAGCCGCTTCAGCAGCTCGTCGACGGTCACGGGCGACGACCCTCCGTGCACACCAACACAATGGTGCCGTCGGACGGAACGTCCAGGGCGTGCAGCGCGGCGCGGACGCCGGCGAGGGTGGCGGCGCCGGAGGGGCCGGCGTTCACGCCGAGCTCCTGAAGGTCGGCGACGGCCTGCTGGGTGTCCTCGTCGCGTACGGCCACAGCGGCGTCGAGACCGGCCAGCAGGTCGAGGAAAGCGGTGCTGGACGGGGTGCCGCAGTTCAAACCGGCCATCACGGTGTCCTCGGTGTCGACGGTGACCAGCCGTCCGGCGTCCAAACTGGACAGAACGCACGGTGCGGCAGCGGGTTCGACGCCGAGCAGCGAAACGGCGCCGGGGGTGCTGCGGTAGTGCCGAACTGCCGCCTGGGCAAAGGATCCGACGCCCATCGGCACCGCGAGCAGCGTTGGCTGCTCGGAGATCTCCCGGAACAGTGTCGAATAGCCGTCGACGATCGCGGCCGGAATGGCCTCGTAGCCGTCCCATGCCGTGTCCTGCACCAGGATTCCGTCCACCTCGGCGGCGGCGCGGCACGCCTCGTCATAAGTGCCGTCGATGCGAACGACTTCGGCCCCCTCGCCGCGAATGGCGTCCACGGCGTGCTGTGCGACGTGCGTCGGCACGAGCACCGTGGCGGACACCCCGAGGAGCCGGGCGAAGTGGGCGACGGCGCGGCCGTGGTTGCCGTCGGTGGCGGTGACCAGCCGAATCTCGCGCCCGGCGACCAGCGCCCGCAGGCCGTCGAGGGTGTCGGGGCCGTCCGGGTCGAAGCCGACAAGCGCCTGCCGGATGCCCCACGACGCGCCGAGCACCTTGAACGCCGGCAGCCCCAGCCGTGTCGACTCGTCCTTCACCAGCACCCGCCCGACCCCGAGCTCGGCCGCGAGCTTCGGCACGTCGATCAGCGGCGTCGGGGCGTAGCCGGGCAGCCGGCGGTGGAAGTCCCAGGGCTGGTCCGGGGCCGGGGAGCAGCGCCAGTGCCGGGCCTCGGGGCGTCGGTAGACGGTCATGAGCCCAGTGTGCCCGGCCGTGACCATGAAGGAAAAGCGCGCGTTCGTGGCGTATACCGTCCAGGTTCTCTTACCATTGCCGGGTGTTCGACCTGCACCGGCTGCGGCTGCTCAACGAGCTGCACACCCGTGGCACCCTCGCCGCCGTCGCCAGCGCGCTCGGCTACAGCAGCTCGGCCGTGTCGCAGCAGCTTGCGTTGCTGGAGAAGGAGGCCGGCGCCCCGCTGCTCGAACGGGTCGGCCGCGGCGTGCGGCTCACCCCGCAGGCGCTGATCCTCGTCGGCCACGCCGAGGCCGTGCTCAACCGCCTGGAGCAGGCCGAGGCCGAGATCGAGGCCTCGCTGACCGCCCCCGGCGGCGTCGTCCGGATCGCCGCCTTCCAGACGGCGATGCTCTCGCTGATGCCACCACTGCTGGACTTGCTGGCGCACCGCGCACCCGAGCTGCGCCTTGACGCCGTCCAGCTGGAGCCCGATGTCGCGCTGTCCGTGCTCACGGCCGGCGGCTGCGACCTCGTGCTGGCCGAGGAGTACCCCGGCCGTCCGTTGCCCCGGCCGGCCGGGCTCGACCGGGTCGACCTCGGCGTGGACCCCATGCGCCTGGCCGTGCCGCGCGGACTGCCCGATCGCGGCGGCCTAGCCCAGCTCGCCGACCAGCGCTGGGTCCTGGAACCCGCCGACACCGAGAGCGGCCGCTGGGCCCGGGCCCTGTGCCGGGAACAGGGCTTCGAGCCCGACGTCGCCTTCCACTCCACCGACATCGTCGCGCACATCCGCCTCGTCGAGACCGGCCACGCCGTGGCCATCCTGCCCGACCTGGTCTGGCCCGACGGCCCGCCGCCCGGCCCTGAACTCGGCCACCGCCGGATCTACACGTGCGCCCGGGACGGCACGCGGCAACGGCCTGGCGTGGTGGCGGTCCGAGAGGGCCTGCGGGAGGTCTACTCGAAGCGGGTGGGGTCGCCGGCGCCGTAGCGGACGACCTCGGGGGTGCCGTCGGAGAAGTCGATCACGGTGGTGGGCTCGGTGCCGCAGTCGCCGGAGTCGATGACCGCGTCGACGACATGGTCGAGGCGCTCCTTGATCTCCCAGCCCTGGGTCATGGGCTCCTCCTGGTCGGGCAGCAGGAGGGTGCTGGAGACCAGCGGCTCGCCGAGCTCGGCGAGCAGGGTCTGCGTGACGACGTGGTCGGGGATGCGCACGCCGACGGTCTTCTTCTTGGGATGCATGAGGCGGCGCGGCACCTCCTTGGTGGCCGGCAGGATGAACGTGTAGCTGCCGGGAGTGCTGGCCTTGATGGCCCGGAACACGGCGTTGTCCACGATCACGAGCTGCCCGAGCTGGGCGAAGTCCCGGCACACCAGGGTGAAGTGGTGGCGGTCGTCGAGGTGCCGGATGGAGCGGATCCGGTCCAGCCCGTCCCGGTTGCCGAGCTGGCAGCCCAGCGCGAAGCACGAGTCGGTGGGGTAGGCGATCAGCCCGTCCTCGCGCAGAATGTCGATCACCTGCCCGATGGAACGCCGCTGCGGGTTCGCCGGGTGCACATCGAAGTACCGGGCCATGCGGATGATCCTAGGTGGGCACGGGCGGCTCCCGCTCAGCGGACCACACCAGGCGCAGCGCGAGCACGTCCGTCCCGACGGGACTGTCCCGAGTGACAAGGCCGTCGACCGTCCAGGGACCGGGCAGCCGGGCGAGCATGGCCCGCAAAGCGACGGCGGCCTGGCGGCGGGCGAGGTGGGCGCCGAGGCAGAAGTGGATGCCGTGCCCGAACGACAGGTGCGGATTGGGCGATCGGCGCACGTCGAACGTGTCCGGCGCGGGGAAGACCGCGGGGTCGCGGTTGGCGGCCGAGATCGACACGATGATCCGCTGCCCGGCGGCGAAGGGCCGGCCGCCGAGCGCGCCGGCCCGCGTGGTGAACCGGTCGGTACCGCCGGCGGCCGGCCGAAACCGCAGCACTTCCTCGATCGCGGCCGGCACAAGATCGGGCTCGGCCCGCAGGGCCGCCAGCTGCGACGGGTGCTCGGCCAGGCACAGCACGGCGTTGACCAGCAGGGTCTTGGTGGTCTCATGCCCGTTGACCAGCAGCAGCGAGGCCAGGTTGACGATCTCGTCGGTGGTCAGCCCGCTCTCGCGCAGAGCGGCGACGATGCCGTGGGAGGCCGGCACGGTGCGCAGGTAGTCGCGGAGATCGGCGACGGCCTCGGTGAAGGCCGGTCTGGCCTCGGGCTGGCCGAAGAACGAGGTGATGGCGTCGGTCCAGCGTATGAAGGCGGCCTTGCCTGCACTGGACACGCCCAGCAGTGCCGCCAGGGTCTCGATCGGCAGTGGATAGGCGAACTCGGCGATGAAGTCGGACGACGGCGTCAGGCGATCGAGCAGCCGGGCGGCGCACGCCTCGATGCCCGGGGTCAGGGTGTCCACGGTCCGCGGCGTGAAGGCCCGGCTGACCATGCGCCGCAGCTCGTGGTGCCGCGGCGGGTCCATCGCGGACATGCTGTGCAGCACGGGATTGTCGCGGTGCGGGACCTCGCCGGCGCTGTGGCGGATCTCGTCGGACGAGAACACGTCGTGTGTGGTGAGGACCTCGTCGACGAGGGCGTGGCTTCGTACGAACATGCCGGCGAGTCTGGCCGAACCTAGCCGGCCCGGGATTGGAGAAAACGGCCGTGCAGCGCCGCCGGGGCCAGGCCGGTCGCGGCGCGGAACTCGGCGATCATGTGCGGCTGGTCGTAGAAGCCGCACTCGTGGGCGATGTCCACCCAGGACGGTCGCGTCACCGAACCGGCCATGCGCAACGCCGTGTGCAGCCGCACCACCCGCCCGTAGGCCTTGGGGCGCAAGCCGACGGCGATGGAGAACCGCCGCCGCAGCTGCCGTTCGGACAGGCCAGCCGCCGCGGCCAGATCGCCGACACGGGCGGCAGGCTCGTCGTGCAGCATGCGAACGGCCCGATGCACGGCGAAGTCGTTGTCACGCAGGGAGAACTGGTCCAGCGCCGACAGCGCCGAGGACAGCCGGTCGCGCGGGGAGCCCGGCTCGACCCGGCCGAACGGCATGCCGTCCAACGGAACCTCGTCGGCGGCGACGCCGAGCGACAGGCACGCGCCCGGCCGCAGTCGGAGGCCGACGAGCCCGCCGGGCGGCAGCGGCCCCGACCGGACGGTCACCTCGGGGCCGGCCAGCCACATCGCGCCGTCGGCGAACACCAGCAGGTCGACGGCCGGGTACGGCAGCGGCAGCGGTGCGGAATCGATCCAGCACCCCTCGACCAGAGCGTTCGCCGACACGGGAAGCAGCCTAGGGCCGCCACCGGCGGTCGGCGAACCGGTTTTCGGACGTGTCCCAACTTCGGTGGCGATGGCTTCGCGAGCGCGTTTGTCGCCCGAACAAATCGAGGCGCGGGGATCCAAACGTCCCATGTCCCGTCGCCCATTCCGTGGCCGGCGAGTTTCACTCGGTGCGGTGAAGTTGCTCAAGGTGTCGAGCCTCCTGTCCGCCGGTGTTGATCAGGCAAGATCGTCTTTGGTGCCCGGCCGAGGGGCTGACCCGGACCGCCGTCGTGGCCCAAGCCGTTCGGGTTCGCTGCGTATAGTCCGCGCGCACATTCCCCGAGCACTTCCTGTGAGGTTGTCAGTGGGCGACGCCCAGGTCTCGATGTCCGACGACTACCCGGCACTGGCCGGTCGCCCGCGGGGTAAAGCCCTGCGAGAGAACGGAAGCAGCCGAACAGGCGGTCAAGGTGAGGGCCTTGTGTCGCGGCCGGGCGGCGCCTGATGGGCAGGGTGGCTGTGGTCAGCGGCGGTTCGCGGGGCATCGGGGCGGCCACCGTGCTCCGGCTCGCGCAGGAGGGTTGGGACGTCAGCTTCTGCTACCGCAGTGACGGACTGGCCGCGCTCGAGGTCGAGAAGTCCGCGGCGGAGCAGGGAGTTCGGGTGATGTCGTCCTGTGTGGACGTCGCGTCGGCGTTGGAGGTCAAGGAATGGCTGGACCGCACCGAGGATGAGCTCGGCGCGGTCGAGGCCGCCGTGGCGTGTGCCGGCGTCGTCCGGGACCGGCCGCTGGCGCTGATGAGTGAGGCGGACTGGCATCAGGTCATGGGCACGAACCTCGACGGCGTGTTCCACCTGTGCCGGGCGGTCACGTCCGCGATGGTCAAGCGGCGCGTCGGCATGATTGTCACGGTGTCGTCGGTGTCCGGGGTGTGCGGCAGCGCGGGGCAGGTCAACTATGCGGCGTCCAAGGCGGGCGTCATCGGGTTCACCAAGGCACTGGCGAAGGAGGTCGGCCGGTATGGGGTGCGGGCCAATGTGGTTGCGCCGGGGCTGATCGAGACGGACATGACCGCCGAACTGACTGAGAAGGCGCGGACTCTGTTGCTCAACGCCGTCTCGATGAGCCGGTTCGGCACGGCCGGCGAGGTCGCGGACGCCGTGGCCTTCCTGGTGTCCGATCGGGCGGCCTACGTGACGGGCAGTGTGCTGGAGGTGCACGGCGGAATCTCCCTGTGACCTGGGGCTACAGCCGTAAGGCCCTCGTTCGGCTGCTGGGTCTCATTGCTGGGAGCGAGCCGGGTTCCGCCCGCGGCGCGGCGAAATGTACGAAACTGTTTCACACATTCGGTGTGACGCTGGGCGGGACTCGCGGGGGTTGGCGTGATCGAGATGGTGTTGACGCCGCGGGACCTGGCGCGGGTGCGGTTCGCGCGGTCGCCGCTGGAAGAGGTGACGTTCAGCCTCGCGGTGCTGGCCGGGCGCCCTCTGCCCGTTCGGGCTGAAGGGCGACATCCTGTACGACCGCGAGTACACCAGGGTGACCGCGTCCTATCCGGACGGTTCGCCGAAGATCGAGGAGTTCACCGGTCCGCTCGGCATCAGATTCCACAACGAGGCCACCGGAAAGTTCGTCGACCGGGACATCACGGGCTTCACCCGGCTGCTGCGCCAGGGGGACGGCAGCCGGGTGTTCTCCATGTGGGGCAACAACGTCGCCCCGATCTACCCGGGCACGGGCGTGGTCGGCGACTACGTCACGCACGGCTACTTCGTCTTCGTGGTGCACGCGGACAAGTCGCGGGAGTACACGGTGCGGCAGGGCGTCAGCGAGGACATCTGCAAGACCCTCGCTTAGCTGCTGGGTCTCATTGCTGGACCGACTAGCATCGGCGGTATGAGAAGGACCTCGTTCGCGCACTGGCCGTGCTCGGTCGCCCGCACCATGGACCTGCTCGGCGACTGGTGGACGCCGCTGGTCCTGCGCGAGTCGTTCTACGGCATCCGCCGCTTCGACGAGTTCCAGCAGGCGCTGGGCATCGCCCGCAACACCCTCGTCGACCGCCTGCGCCGGCTGGTCGACGAGGGCCTGCTGGCCAAGGTGCCGTACCAGACCGACCCGGTGCGCCACGACTACGTGCTGACCGAGAAGGGCCGGGACTTCTGGCCGGTGCTGGCCGCGATGATGACGTGGGGGGACCGCTGGCTGGCCGACGAGGCCGGTCCGCCGATCACGCTGCATCACGACGCCTGCGGCCACGACACCCAGGCCGAGGTGGTCTGCGCGCACTGCAGGGAGCCGCTGAACGTCGACGACGTGCGGCACCGGATGGGGCCCGGCTACCCGCCGAAGCTGGCCACGCGGCCGGATGTCGTGGCCCGGTTCGAGCGTCAAGAGGCCCATTGACATGCTGAGTCTCTCTACGAGACTATGCCGGCATGGAGTGGACCGGGGCCAGATACGCCGACAAGCCGACGGTGCAGGCGCGGACCTGGATCGACGGGCCGCCGGAGCGGGTCTGGGCGGTGGTCTCCGACGTCGGGCTGATGCCGGAGATGAGCAACGAGCTCCAGTCGGTCACGTGGTGCGATGGCGCGACCGGCCCGGCGCTGGGCGTGCGCTTTGTCGGCGCGAGCAAGCACGAGGCGCTGGGGGAGTGGTCGACCCAGTCGCAGATCGTCGAGTACGAGCCGCCGCGCCTGTTCGGCTGGGCGGTGCAGGATCCGGAGAACCCGACGGCGCTGTGGCGGTTCACGCTCCAGGCGCGCGACGGCGGCACCGAGCTGACCCAGTGGATGCAGATGGGGCCGGCGCGATCCGGCCTGTCGCTGGCGATCGACCGGATGCCGGACAAGGAGCAGAAGATCGTCTTCGTCCGGCTGCGCGAGTTCGAGAACGCCATCAAGGGCACCCTCGCCCAGATCAAGCAGCGCGTGGAGCGGCCGTGATGCGCACCGCGACGACGATCGAGGCGTCGGCCGACTGGTCCACGACGCTGGATCTGGTGCTGGAGGCCGAAAAGCTCGGCCTGGACACCTGCTGGGTGGCCGAGGCCTGGGGCACGGACGCGCCGTCGGTGCTGGGTTTCCTGGCCGCCCGCACGGACCGGATCCGGCTCGGCTCCGGCATCATCCAGCTCGGCACGCGCACCCCGGTCGCCATCGCGCAGGCCGCGCTCACCCTGGCCCAGCTCTCGGACGGCCGGTTCGCGCTCGGCCTCGGCGCGTCCGGGCCGCAGGTGATCGAGGGCCTGCACGGCGTGCCGTTCGAACGGCCGCTCGGTCGCATGCGGGAGACCGTGCAGATCATCCGAGCCGCCTTCGCCGGCGAGAAGATCTCCTTCAGCGGCAAGCATTTCACGGTCCCGCGGGCCGGCGAGGGCATCCGCCCGATGCGGCTGTCCATGCCGCCGAACCCGGACATCCCGATCTACCTGGCCACGCTCTCGCCGAAGATGCTGGAGCTGACCGGCGAGATCGCCGACGGCTGGCTCGGCACCAGCTTCGTGCCGGAGGGCTCGGCCGCCTACTTCAACCACCTCGACGCCGGGCTCGCCCGCTCCGGCCGCACCCGTAGGGACCTGGACGTCTGCCAGGGCGCCGAGGTCTCGTTCGCCGCCGACGAGGACGCCCTGCGAGCCATGGTCGTCGGCCGCAAGAAGGAACTCGCCTTCAGCCTGGGCGGCATGGGCTCGGCCAGCACCAACTTCTACAACAACGCCTACAGCCGGCAGGGCTGGGCCGAGGTCGCCGCCGAGGTGCGCGAGCGCTGGCAGGCCGGCGATCGCGACGGCGCCGCCGCGCTCGTCACCGACGACATGGTCCTGGCCACCACGCTGATCGGCACCGAGCCGATGGTGCGGGAGCGGCTCAAGGTGTGGCGGGACGCCGGCGTGGACCTGGTGCGGATGTACCCGGCCGGCGACACGCTCGACGCCAAGCTGACCAACCTGGGCCGGGCCATGGACATCGTCCGCGACCTCAGCTGACCCACAAGATCAACGCTCGTTTCCTCTCGTCCAACGACAGGAAGGGCCCTTTACTGGCGTCCAACGCCAGTAAAGGGCCCTTCCTGGCATTGGGGAGGCGGCGATCCCACGCCGTGGTATGGGGTTGGCAGCCGGGAGCGGGGGTGTGACCATCGGCGCATGTCCGGTGCCCCCGCCACGGTGCTGCGTGCCGTGCTCCGGCACGGTCCGGTGGCGCGCAGCACGATCGCCCGGCTGACCGGGCTGAGTCCGGCCGGCGTGTCGCGGCACTGCGGCAGCCTGGCCGACCGCGGCCTGGTGGTGGAGACCGACGGACCGGTGGCCCGTAACGGAATGGGCCGCCCGCACGTGCCGGTGGACATCGACACCGGCCGGCACACGGTGTGCGGGGTGCACATCGCGCACGCCCAGTGCACGCTGTCGCTGCTGGACCTGCGCGGCAATGTCCTTGCCAGGCAAGAGATCCCGCACGGGGACCAGGCGCCGGCAACGACCCTGCGAGCGGTGGCCGAGGCGTTGCCGACGTTCCTGGCCGGCCGCCGGCCGCTGGCGATCGGGGTGGCGGCCGGCGGCTGGGTGGACACGGACAACGGGGTGATCGTCGAGCACGCGTCGCTGGGCTGGCGGAACGTGCCGGTGCGGGAAATCCTGGCCACGGCGACGGGTCTGCCGGTGCACGCGGACAGCCACGCCCGCGCGCTGGTCCGGGCCGAGCAGCTGTTCGGCGAGGTCCGGGCGAGCCAGTCGGTGCTGCATCTGTTCGTGGGCAACGTGGTCGACGCGGCGATCGTCACCGGCGGGGAGACGCACCGAGGCCCCCGTTCGGCGGCGGGCGACGTGGCCCATCTGCCGGTGGGCGATCCAGAGGTCCGGTGCGGGCGCGGGCATGCCGGCTGCTTCGAGGCGACGGTGTCCGACGAGGCCTGGGCCCGCCGCACGGCCGGTGTGTCGATGCGGGAACTGCTGGCCGGCGGCGCGGATCCGTTCCTGGACCGGGCGCGGACGGTCGGCCGGGCGGCGGCCCTGCTGTACGACGTGGTCAACCCGGAGATCCTGGTCGTCACGGAGGCGAGCGTGATCCACTTCCCGGAGTGCCTGCGGGCCCTGCGAGCGGAGATCGCCGAGCGCTCGCACCTGTGCGCGGCGCCGGAGCACACCGTGCTGCCCAGCAGCTTCGACGGCGACTCGGTGCTGGCCGTGGCCGGCGGCGCGGTCGCCCTGAGCGTGCTCTACGCCGATCCGCTGTCCCACGCAGTGGGCTGACTTATTTTCAGCCGACGCAATGTAGACCGGCCGGAGCCGGGGTCCGCATCATGATTCCATGCTGCATCTCAACGCATTTCTGATGGGCGTTGGCCACCACGAAGCGGCCTGGCGACACCCGAGAACGGACCCCGAACTCGTCAACGACGTCCGACATTTCCAGAATCTGGCGAGAATCGCCGAGAATGGCGCGTTCGACTCGGTGTTCCTGGCCGACGGCGTGCAGATCTGGGGCGACGTCAGGCACACCGCGGCCGGCAAGTTCGAGCCGGTCACGCTGCTCACCGCGATGGCCGCGGTGACCAGCCACGTCGGCCTGATCGCCACGGCGTCGACCAGCTACACCGAGCCGTACAACCTGGCCCGGCTGTTCTCCTCGCTCGACCACATCAGCGGCGGCCGCGCCGGCTGGAACATCGTCACGTCGGCCGGCGACCGGGCCGCCCAGAACTTCAACCGGGACGGCGTCGCCGAGCACGCCGAGCGCTACGAGCGGGCCGACGAGTTCCTGGACGTGGTGACCGCGCTGTGGGACAGCTGGGAGGACGACGCGCTGGTCGTCGACGTCGACAGCGGTGTGTTCGCCGACCCGGACAAGGTGCACGAGATCAACCACCGCGGCCGGTTCTACCAGGTCAGGGGCCCGCTGAACGCGGTGCGCAGCCCGCAGGGCCGGCCGCTGCTGGTGCAGGCCGGCTCGTCCGAGGACGGCAAGGCCTTCGCCGCCCGGCACGCCGAGGCGGTGTTCACCGCGCAGCAGACGTTCTCCGACGGCCGCGCCTTCTACCAGGACCTGAAGTCGCGGCTGGTCCAGCACGGCCGGCTGCCGGACGAGCTCAAGGTGCTGCCCGGCATCGTGCCGGTGCTCGGCTCCACCGAGGCCGAGGCGCGGCGGCTCTCCGACGAGCTGGACGAGCTGATCGTGCCGGTCCGCGCGGTGCGGCAGCTGTCCGAGCTGATCGGCGTCGACCTCAACGACCACCCGCTGGACCAGCCGCTGCCGCCGTTCCCGCCGGTCGCCCGGATCAACGGCGCGAAGAGCCGGTTCGAGCTGGTCCGCGACCTGGTCGAGCGAGAAAGGTTGACGCTACGGCAACTCATTGGCCGGCTTGGCGGCGGCCGCGGCCACCAGGTGGTCGCCGGCACCCCTGTTCAGATCGCCGACCACATTCAGCACTGGTACGAACACGGCGCGGCAGACGGATTCAACGTGATGCCGCCGCTGCTGCCGTCCGGGCTGGAGGAATTCGTCGACCAGGTCATTCCGGAACTGCGCCGGCGCGGTTTGTTCCGCAAGGGTTACAGTGCGGACACATTGCGCGGCCACTACGGCCTCGGCCGGCCGGCGAGCCGTTTCGAGCGGATTCCGTCATGAGGCGAAGAACATTTCTCGCGCTGGCCGGGGCGGCCGCGGTCAGCACGGCCTGCGGCACCGCGAGCGGCAGCGCGACCAAGACGCTGCGCTACCAGGGCAGCGCCGGCTCGGTCACGCTGCCGGAGCTCGCCGCCGACCTGGGCTTCCTCGGCGACGTGCGGCTCGACTGGGTCGGCAACACGATCAGCGGCCCGCAGGACATCCAGTCCGCGGCCACCGGCCAGACCGACTTCGGCGGCGCGTTCAACGGGGCGGTGGTCAAGCTGGCCGCGGCCGGCGCGCCGATCAAGGCCGTGATCGGCTACTACGGCTCGGATCAGTACGCCTACAACGGTTTCTACGCGCTCGAGGACAGCCCGATCCGGTCCGCCGCCGACCTGGCCGGCAAGAAGGTCGGCATGAACACGCTCGGCGCGCACAGCGAGGCCATGCTGGACATCTACCTCCAGCGCAACGGCGCGGATCCGAAGAAGGCCGAGCCGCTGGTGATCCCGCCGATCAACACCGAGCAGTCGCTGCGGCAGCGGCAGATCGACGTCGCCGTGCTCGGAGGCATCCTGCGGGACAAGGCCTTGCAGGCCGGCGGCATCCGCAAGCTGTTCACCGACTACGAGCTGCTCGGGCCGTTCACCGCCGGCACCTACGTGTTCACGGACAAGTTCCTCAAGCAGAACCCGGACACCGTGCGGGCTTTTGTCACCGGCGTCGGCAAGGCCATCGAGTGGAGCCGCACCGCGCCGTCCGCGCAGGTGGTGGACCGGATGACCCAGATCGTGGTGAAGCGCAAGCGCAACGAGGACACGTCCGCGCTCAAGTACTGGAAGTCGTGGGGCGTGGCCGAGAAGGGCGGCCGGGTGTCCGAGCACGAGCTGTCGATGTGGCTGGACTGGCTGGCCGGCCGGGGCGAGCTGGCCAATCAGAAGATCGACGTGTCGTCCTTGTACACCAACGAGTTCAACGGGGTGGGGCCGTGATCACCCTGCGCGGCGTGACCAAGGACTTCGGGGACTTCACCGCGCTGGCCGGCATCGACCTGGACGTGGCGGCCGGGGAGTTCGTGGTGCTGGTCGGGCCCAGCGGCTGCGGCAAGTCCACGCTGCTGGACCTGCTCGCCGGCCTGGCCCAGCCGACCAGCGGCCGACTTCTGTTGCACGGCAAGCCGATCGACGGTCCGGGGCTGGACCGCGGCATCGTGTTCCAGCAGTACGCCCTGTTGCCGTGGCGGACCGCGCTGGGCAACGTGGAGTTCGGGCTGGAGGCGACCGGGGTGCCGCGGCGCCAACGGGCCGCCCAGGCCCGGGAGTTCCTGGACCTGGTCGGGCTCACCGGCTTCGAGCAGCGGCATCCGCACGAGCTGTCCGGCGGCATGCGGCAGCGGGTCGCCATCGCGCGAAGCCTCGCCTACGACCCCGAAGTGCTGCTGATGGACGAGCCGTTCGCCGCCTTGGACGCCCAGACCCGGGAGTCGTTGCAGGACGAGCTGCTGCGGATCTGGGAACGCACCGGCAAGACGATCGTGTTCATCACCCACAGCATCGACGAGGCCGTCTACCTGGGACAGCAGGTCGCCGTGCTGACCTCGCGCCCCGGCCGGGTCAAGCGGTCCGTGCGGATCGACCTCGGCAACCGCCAGGAGATCAGGGACCTGCGCTCCAGTCCGGAGTTCGCGCGATACCGGCACGAGATCTGGGAGCTGCTGCATGACGAGGTGGCCCGGGCCCAGCGACTGGAGGTGGCGCGATGACCGGGCTTGAAGTCGCGGAGCGGTTGGCGCACAAGGAAAGCGCTGCCGCCCGGCAGCCGCTGCCGGTGGCCCGGTGGCTGGGCGGCCTGCGGCGGATCGCCTTCCGGTCGGCCGCGATCCTCGGCCTGCTGGCGATCTGGGAGGCGGCCCCGCGCCTCGGGTTGGTCGACTCGACCTTCCTGCCGCCGTTCTCCGAGGTCGCGGTGGCCTGGTGGCAGCTCCTCGTCGACGGCCAGCTGTTGGACAACACCCTGGCCAGCCTCGGACGGTCGCTGACCGGGTTCGGGCTGGCGGTGGCCGTGGCGGTCCCGCTGGGACTGCTGATCGGGTGGTACAAGCCGGTGGCGGAGCTGCTGGGCCCGCTGCTGGAGGTGTTCCGCAACACGGCCGCCCTGGCGCTGCTGCCGGTTTTCGTGCTGCTGCTGGGCATCGGCGAGACGTCCAAGATCTCGATCGTGCTGTACGCCTGCGTGTGGCCGATCCTGCTGAACACGATCAGCGCGGTCCGCACCGTGGACCCGACGCTGCTGAAACTGGCCCGGTCCCTGGACCTGCCGCCGATCTGCCTGTTCCAGAAGGTGATCCTGCCGGCGGCGGCGCCGACGGTGTTCACCGGCGTCCGGCTGGCCGGCGCGGTGTCCATCCTGGTGCTGGTGGCGGCGGAGATGGTCGGGGCCAAGGCGGGCCTGGGCTACCTGGTCAACTCGGCCCAGTTCAACTTCGCGATCCCGCAGATGTACGCGGGCATCGTGACCATCTCGGCCATCGGGGTGGGGTTCAACCAGCTTCTTGTTGCTCTGGAACGGAAGTTCACGTCCTGGCGAAGGGAACAAGCATGACCGCGACAACGGGATTCGAGGTGCGCCGGGTCGGCGGCCGGATCGGGGCCGAGATCGTCGGCGTCGACCTGGCCGCCGGCGTCGAGCCGGCGATCGTCGCCGAGATCAACGCCGCCCTGGTCGAGCACAAGGTGCTCTTCTTCCGGGAACAGCACCTCGACGACGCCGGCCAGACCCGGTTCGCCTCGCTGTTCGGCGAGCTCACCGGCGCGCACCCGACGGTGCCGTCGGTCGAGGGCCAGCCGAATGTGCTTGCGGTGAACGGAGAAGAGGGCACCCGGGCCAACCGCTGGCACACCGACGTCACGTTCGTGCGCACGCCGCCGAAGGCGAGCACGCTGCGGGCGCTCGTGGTGCCGCCGTACGGCGGGAACACGTTGGTGGCCAACGCGGTCGCGGCGTACAACGACCTGCCGACGCCGCTTCGCGAGTTCGCCGACAAGCTGTGGGCGGTGCACACCAACGACTACGACTACGCCGACCCGCCGGCCAACGAGCACGCGGCCGAGCGCCGCAAGGTGTTCACGTCCCGTAAGTACCGCACCGCGCACCCGGTCGTGCGGGTGCATCCGGAGTCGGGGGAGCGCGGCCTGTTCATCGGCGGCTTCGCCCAGCGCATCGTCGGCCTGAACGCCACCGAGTCGCACGACGTCCTCCGCCTGTTCCAGTCGTACGTCACGCGCCCGGAGAACGTGGCCCGCTGGCGCTGGTCGCCGGGCGACCTGATCTTCTTCGACAACCGGAGCACCCAGCACTACGCCCCGGACGACTACGGCGACCTGCCCCGGCTGCTGCACCGCGTCACCTTGGCGGGTGATGTGCCGGTCGGCGTCGACGGCGCGACCAGCTACGTTCTCGAAGGCGACGAGGCGGAGCACTACACCCGGACGTAGCATGCCGGCATGGCCGAGATGAGCACGTGGGAAGCGATGCGCACGCGGATCCACGCCCAGCTGGAGCGGCAGACCGGCGCGGGCGTGGCGGAGTGGAACGAGCGCATCGCGGCCGCGGGCCTGGCCGACGAGCCGGCGCTGCGGCAGTGGCTGGGCGACCAGGACGTCACCGGCTACCCGCAGATGCTCCTTGTGTACGAAGCGTTCGGTTATCCCGATTTCCTGCTCGCCACCGCCGATGAGCTGGTCGACGGCCAGTACGAGGATCGGCCGCAGCTGCGGCCGATCTTCGACGCGGTGGTGGCGGCGGTCAGCGGGTTCGACGGGGTCACGGTCCAGGCCCGCAAGACCTATGTGTCGCTGGTGTCGCCGCGGCGGACCTTCGCCGTTGTCAAGGCCACCACCCGGACCCGGGTGGACCTGGGCCTGCGGCTGCCAGGGGTGCGGCCGGCGGGATCGGCGCTGGCGGCCAAGAGCCTCGGCAACGACAACATCAATCTCCGCGTCCCATTGTCCTCCGTGGACAATCTGGACCGGGAGGCGTTGGCCTGGCTGCGGCGTGCGTACGAGGAGAACAGCTGACCCGCCGCCGTTCGGCACCGCGATGTGGGTCGTTCGGCGGCGTGAGCTCCACTCGGGATGCTCCAAGCGGGTTGTGTTGGTCGACGGTCCCGGGAAATTCGGGATCATGTCCAGGTCCCATCACCGTCGATGGAGGCCTGCCTCATGCCCGAATCCCTCTCGCGCCGCGCGGTCCTGCGCGGCTCGGGTCTCGCCGTCGCCACCACCCTGCTGAGCCGGTTTCCGGCCGGCGCGAGCGCTTTGCCCGTGCTCGGCGAGTACGACGTGGTGGTCGTCGGCGCCGGCGCGGCCGGCATGACCGCCGCCCTCACCGCGGCCAAGCGGGGCCTGAGCTGTGTGGTCGTGGAGAAGGCGCCGACGTTCGGCGGCTCCGCGGCCCGGTCCGGCGCCGGCATCTGGATTCCCAACAACCCGGTGGCGCTGGCCGCCGGCGTGCCCGACACGTACGCCAAGGGCGCGCAGTACCTGGCCGCCGTTGTCGGCGACGGCTCGTCGCCGGCCCGGCAGAAGGCGTTCCTGGACAACGGTCCGCAGATGATCGCGTTCGTGATGGCCAACAGCCCATTGCGGTTCCGCTGGATGGACGGCTACAGCGACTACTACCCGGAGCTGCCCGGCGGCCAGCCGAACGGCCGCTCGATCGAGCCGGACATGTTCGACGGCAACCTGTTGGGCGCGGAGCTGGCCAACCTCAACCCGGCCTATCTGCCGGTGCCGGCCGGGCTGGTCGTGTTCAGCGCCGAGTACAAGTGGCTGAACCTGGCCACCGTCAACGCGAAGGGCTTCGCGGTGTCGGCCGGCTGCGTCGGCCGCTACCTGTCGGCCACCGCCGCCGGGCAGAAGCCGCTGACCATGGGGCAGGCCCTGGCCGCCGGGCTGCGGGCCGGCTTGCTGGGCGGAGGCGTGCCGGTGTGGCTGAACACTCCGCTCACCGACCTGAACGTGGAGGGCGACCGGGTCACCGGCGTTGTCGTGACCAGCAACGGAATTCCCGCCCTGGTGCGGGCGCGGCGGGGCGTGGTCGTCGGCTCCGGCGGGTTCGAGCACAACGCCGCCATGCGCAGCCAGTATCAGCGGCAGCCGATCGGCACCGCGTGGACCGTCGGGGCCAAGGAGAACACCGGCGACGGCATCCAGGCCGGCATCCGGGCCGGGGCCGCGCTGGGCCTGATGGAGGATTCCTGGTGGGGGCCGGCGATTCCGCTGCCGGACGAGCCGTACTTCTGCCTGTCCGAGCGGACTCTGCCCGGCAGCCTCATCGTCAACCAGGCCGGCTCGCGCTTCGTCAACGAGGCCGCGCCGTACAGCGACGTCGTGCACGTGATGTACGACAAGAACCCGGCCGCGCCGGACATCCCGGCCTGGCTGATCACCGACCAGAACTACCGGAACCGGTACCTGTTCCGGGATGTGCTGCCGGCGCTGCCGTTCCCGGACGCGTGGTACCAGTCCGGCGCGGTGATCAACGCCTGGAGCATCGAGGACCTCGCCGCCAAGGCCGGGCTGCCGCCGGCCACGCTGCGGGCCACCGTGGATCGCTTCAACGGCTTCGCCTTCAGCGGCGCCGATACCGATTTCGCCCGGGGCCGGAGCGGCTACGACCACTACTTCACCGATCCAGGCGTGTTCCCCAACTCCTGCCTGGCCGGGCTGTGGGAGGCCCCGTTCTACGCCTTCAAGATCGTGCCCGGCGACCTGGGCACCAAGGGCGGCATGGTGACCGACGAGCGGGCCCGGGTGCTGCGCTCCGACGGCTCGGTGATCAAGGGCCTCTGGGCCGCCGGCAACGCCAGCGCCGCCGTGATGGGCCACAGCTACGCCGGCGCCGGCTCCACCATCGGGCCGGCCATGACCTTCGGCTACGTAGCGGCCAACGACATAGCCGCAACCACCTGACCCCCTCGCGAGGATCACGGTATACGCAGGCCGGCGCGGCGGAGGGACTCCTCCACGCGTAGCCGTTCGATGTCCTTGTCGATGCCTTCGGGGACCTCGTCGAGGCGGTGCTCGATGGCCAGTGCCCGGCAGGCCTGGCGGAGCAGGTCGTCGTAGGCCTGGCGGGCGGCGAGGCGGCGGAGGGCGGGGGTGCCGGGCTCGAAGTCGAGCAGGGTCCGGTGCACCCGGCGCAGGTTGCGGGCGACGTCCTGGATGGGCGGGCCGGAGGGGGTGGGCCCGCGCCGGCGGCGGCGGAGCCAGTCGAGCACGTCGGGGCCTTGCAGGATCAGCCAGCAGGCTGCCGCCGGCACCATCGTCAACACGAGGTACAGCAGCAGGTTGGCGATCACCACGCCGGCCACAGCTCATCCTAGGACCGGTAGGGTCGGGGGAGTGAGCGATGAGCCGATGGAGCTGTTCCGGGATGTGGCGGCGACGGTGCCGGCGTATCGCGAGTTCCTCGCGGAGCGGGGAATCGATCCGGCGCGGGTGACGGAGTTCGCCGGCCTCCCGATGCTGGACAAGGACTCCTACCATCGGCGGTATCCGCTGCCGCAGCTGTGCCGGGAGGGCCGGCTGGACGGGTGCGACATGATCGCCGTCTCGTCGGGCTCCAGCGGCGAGCCGACGATCTGGCCACGGTCGGTGACCGACGAGCGGCACATCGCCCGGCGGTTCGAGCAGATCTTCCGGGACGGGTTCGACGCGGCGGACAAGAGCACGCTGGCGGTGGTCTGCTTCCCGCTGGGCACCTGGGTGGGCGGCCTGTTCACGCTGGCCTGCGTCCGGCACCTGGCCGAAAGCGGCTACCGGATCACCTCGGTGGCCCCGGGCAACAACAAGGCGGAGATCCTGCGGGTGATCCCGGAACTGGCCCCGCACTTCGACCAGACGGTGCTGCTGGGCTACCCGCCGTTCGTCAAGGACGTGATCGACTCGGGCGAGCACTGGGACCGCTACCACGTGAAGCTGGTGCTGGCGGGCGAGGTGTTCAGCGAGGAGTGGCGGGACCTGGTCGCGACCAGGGCGAGCATCGCGGACCCGATCAGGCACGTGGCTTCGCTGTACGGCACGGCGGACGCCGGCGTGCTGGGCAACGAGACGGCGCTGTCGGTGAGCATCCGTCGCTTTCTGGCCGGCCGCCCGGACCTGGCCCGCGAGCTGTTCGGCGACTCCCGGCTGCCCACGCTGGTCCAGTACGACCCGGCCAGCCGCTACTTCGAGACCCACGAGGGCACGCTGTTGTTCAGCGGGGACAACGGGATTCCGCTGATCCGCTACCACATCGCCGACGAGGGCGGCCTGATCGGGCACGCGGAGATGCTGGAGTTCTGCCGCGGCAACGGGTTTGAGCCCGTGGAGGGTGACGATCTGCCGTTTGTCTTCGTGTTCGGCCGGTCGCTGTTCACGGTGTCGTTCTTCGGTGCCAACGTGTACCCGGAGAACGTGACCGTGGGCCTGGAGCAGCCGGGCATCAGCGACTTCGTCACCGGCAAGTTCGTGCTGGAGGCGGTGGAGGACGAGCACCGGGACCGCCGGCTCAGGGTCACGGTCGAGCTCGCCCCGGGACGGACCGGCGACGCGAACGAAGTGGCGGCCTCGATCCGGGACCAGCTGCTCCGGCTGAACAGCGAGTTCGCCCACTACGTGCCGGCCGAGCGGCAGCTGCCGGAGGTGGCGCTGCGTCCGGCCGGGGATGGGGAGTACTTCCCGGTGGGTGTCAAGCACCGGTACACGAGGGTGGGACGCTGACCACACCTTCCACGCGCGCGAGCCGGCGCGATGCTACGCTCGACCTATGCGGAATAGCTATTCCGCATACGAGCCGAGGAGGACACATGACCCGACCCCAGATCCGGGTGGCGACCAGCGTCGCCCCCAGCGACACCAGCACCAGCACGGTGCTCAAGCCCGACGTGGCGCGCCAGATCCAGCTCCGCGACACCCCGCTGACCACCTACACCGACATTCCCTACGCCGAGCCCGACCTGCGGCTCGACCTGTTCGTGCCCGAGGGCCCAGGGCCATGGCCGCTGGTCGTGTACCTGCCCGGCGGCGGCTTCCAGATCGCGCACAAGGAGAACGGACTCCAGCTGCGCACCTATCTCGCCGAGGCCGGCTTCGCGGTGGCCAGCGCGCACTACCGGACCGTGCCCGAGAACGGCGCGGTCTACACCGACAACATCGCGGACGTCCGGGCCGCGGTGGGGCACCTGCGCGCGAACGCCGACAAGTACGGCATCGACCCGGAGAAGGTGGCCCTGTGGGGTGAGTCCGCGGGCGGCTACCTCGCCACCCTGACGGGCCTGGACCCGAGCCTGGGCGTGCGCGCGGTGGTGGACAAGTTCGGCGCGGTCCACCTCGGCACCCTCTACGAGGACTTCGACGACGTGACCAAGGCGTCGGCCGACGTTCCCGGCCAGCCGTTCGCGCAGTACCTGCACGGTCGCGGCACCACCAAGACCCTGCACGACGACGTGCCGGACGCCAACCCGATCAACCACATCACCGCCGACGCGCCAGCGTTCCAGATCTGGCACGGCAGCGCCGACAAGTTCATCTCCCCGTCGCAGACGCTCAGGCTGCACAACGCGCTGCGGGCGGCCGGCGTGGACAGCACCCGCTACGTGCTCGACGGCGCCGACCACGGCGATCTCGTGGCGCTGCTCGGCGATCCGGCCGGTGCGCTGCCCTGGTCCACCGAAGAGGTCGTCGGCCTGCATATCGACTTCCTGCGGAAGCACCTGTGACAACCCGAACCGACGGGCGCAAGACGAAGCGCTCCGTCGGGTTCGTGGTCACGCTGGGCGCGCTGTGCGCGGTCAGCCCGCTCGGCATCGACATGTACGTGCCGGGCCTGCCCGATCTGGCCCGCTCGCTGGGCGCGAGCACCTCGGCGGCGCAGTTGTCGGTCACCGGTTTCCTGCTCGGCCTGGTCCTGGGCCAGCTGCTGTTCGGCCCACTGGGCGACCTGTTCGGCCGCCGCCCGCTGCTGATCGGCGGCGCGCTGCTGGCCGCGGCCTGTTCGGTGGTCTGCGTGTTCTCGCCTGATATCGAGGTTTTTGTCGCCGCCCGCTTCCTCGCCGGCTTCTTCGGCGCGACCGGGCCGGTCCTGGCCCGCAGCGTGGTGTCCGACCGGTTCCAAGGCGCGCAACGGGCTCGGTACTACGCGATGCTCGGCGTCGTGGTGGGTGTGGCCCCGGTGATCGCGCCGGCGCTGGGCGGCGCGGTGGTGGCCCTCGGCTCATGGCGGTACGTCTTCGTGCTGCTGGCCGTGGTCAGCCTGGCGCTGGCCTTGGCGGTGGTGCGCTGGGTGCCGGAATCCCTGCCGCCGGAAGGCCGGACCAAGGGCGGCGTTCGCGCCTCCTTCGCCGCCATGGCGGATCTGCTGCACAATCGGGCGTTCGCCGGCTACATCCTGGTGATGGCGCTGACCTCGGCCGCGATGTTCACCTACGTCAGCGATTCCAGCTTCGTGTTCGAGCAGCACTACGGCACCAGCGTCGGCCTGTACACGGTGATCTTCGCCGGCAACGCGGTGGCGATGCTGGTCAGCAGCAGCCTCTACGGCGCGCTGTCCGGCAAAGTCTCGTCGCGCACGCTGCTCGGCGTCGGCCTGGCCGTCGCCGCCGCGGCGACGGTCGCGCACCTGGGGGTCACCGCGGTCACCGGCGGCGGTTTCCTGGTCAGCTGGCTGTGCCTGATGGCCACGGTCGCCGGCATCGGCCTGATCTTCCCGGCCACCACCACGATCGTGCAGGAGCTCGGCGGCCGCAGCGCGGGCGCGTCCTCGGCGCTGCTCGGGGCCGGCCAGTTCGCCCTGGGCGCCCTGATCTCCCCGCTGGCCGGCTTGTTCCAGAACGGCGTGCTGCCGCTGGCCGCCATGATGGCCGTCGGCGCCGTGCTGGCCTTGGTGGCGTTCCTAGGCGTGCGCCGCGGTCACGTGAGCACAGTGGGCGGCTGACGTCAGGATCAGGTCCAGCCCGAACCGGAACCGGCTCTCGTAGTCCGCGTCCACCAGATGCGGCAACACCCGTGCCAGCGACGGGAACTGGCTGGTCTGGGTCACCTGGTCGGCCAGCTCGCCGGGGGAACCCTGCTCCTCCTGCACCAGGCCGAGCGTGAAGTAGATGATGGTCCAGCACGTCCACGCGGCGGCCGGGGCCGGCAGCTCGCCGTCCAGCAGCGCCGCGACAAGGGTTTCCGCGGCCGCCAGCGTCGCCGGCTCCGCCCCGAATGTGCCGGCGACCAGCCGACCGCCGTCCCGGTGCGACAGCAGCGCCCGCCGGTAGCGGTGGGCCAGCGCGCTGACCCGCTCCCGCCAGTCCTCGGGCAGGCCGTCCAGGTCGATCTCGGCCAGCACCGAGTCGGCCATCAGGTCGTGCAGCCGGGCCTTGGTCTTCACGTGCCAGGACACGGTGTTCAGCCGCACCCCGATCCGGGAGGCCACCGCGCGCAGCGTCACGGCGTCGAAGCCGGACTCGTCCAGCAGCTCCATCGCGGTCCGCACGATCACGTCCAGCTGCGACGGGGATTGCCGGCCCCGCAACGGCGGCCGCGAGCTGGCCCGGCGCATCCGGTCCAGGGCAACCGAATCCCGGTCCCGCTGGGTCGGCGCCGGCAGCGCGCTGGGCCGGTCCCGCGCGACCCGCAGGCCGTCCAGCAGAAAACCGACGGCCCGCTGGTGCGCCTCGCCCGCGGCCTGCACGGACAGGGCCAGCGGCATCAGGTCCGACGGCTCGAAGTCGGCCCGCAGCTGCCCGCTCTCCTTGGCCCGCCGCACCAGCGCGGCCACCTGCTCGTCGATGCGGCGCTGGGCCGCCTCGACCAGATCCACCAGACCCGTCCGCGCGCAGCCCAGAATCTCGGTGTACGCGCCGGTGAGCAGCTCGTGCCAGCCCTTGTCGGCGGCGATGTCCACCGCCATGCGCTCCAGGAACGCGGCGACCCCGGTCCACGGGTCGGCGGCGGCCGCCGCGACCCGGGCCAGCTCCTCGGCCTCGGCCAGCCGGGCCGCGTACACCCCGTGCACCAGGTCGTCCTTGCTCGCGAACCACCGGTACACGGTGGCCACGCCGACGTCGGCGTGCTTGGCGACGTCGGCGAGGGTGGCCGACAGGCCTTGCGTCGCGAACACCTCGGCGGCCGCGTCCAGGATGCGGGTCTCGCGCATGGGGACCAGCGTACCGCAGCCAGGTCACTCCACAGTGGACATCTACTGACCGGCCGCGCGACGGCGGTGTCCCTCCGCGTACGCCTGCTTCCGGTATGCCAGCACGGGATCGTCCGACAGCTCGATGCCCTCGGTCAAACGCGTCGGATCGAACACCGCCCGGTCCCAGAACTCCTGGTCCGCCACTGGTTTCAGCACCTCCAGCCGGCCGGCGTCGATCTCCGGCCGGTCGGCCGGCCACGGCTGCGTGGGATCGGCGGTCGGATCCTCGGGCCCGGCGAACTGCGCCTTGAGGGTGAAGGAGACCGGCAGCCGCCCGGCCAGTTCGTCCAGCAGGTGACCCGGCCCCCAATCGGCGGATTCCTCGGCGGTCAGGTGGTGTGTCCCGGCGTCGGGTTCCCAGCGGTACCGGACGAATCGGCGGTCGCCGTTCGGGCCGATCCAGACGAACGCGTGCTGGGCCCAGAACCGGATGGCGGCGTAGCTTTCCGGCACCGGGATGGCGGCGGCCTCCTGGAAGGCGTGCACCGACTCGGGGTTCGCGGTGATGAACGCGACCACCGCGTCGGCCCGCTCCTTGCTGCCGCCGGGCTTGTCGGTCAGCGCCCGGGTCATGTCCAGGAACTTGGCCGGCGTGGAGGCCATGAACACCGGCACGTTGAGCGCGACCAGGTCGGTCCCAGCCAGGTCCGTCGGAGCCGACAGGAACTTGACAGCCATGCCCCGCACCCCGGGCCCGGCGTCCGGCTGGGCCGGATCGCCCGCGGTGTTGGAGTAGCGGACGATCGCGGCCGTCGGCGCATCTTGCAGGTGCGCGGCCGTGGTGTGCTCGGCGGCGGCGCCGGAGGGGGTGAAGACCGCGTCATAGCAGCGGCCGAGGGCATGCGCCCGGCGGAAACCGGGGTGCAGCCCCGACATCCGCTCCATCGCGTCGACAACGGTCACGGGGTCGGTCAACGTAGCGCTCCGAGGATCAGGTCGGCGACCAGCCCGGGCTTCTCGTTGGGCAGGAACCAACTCGTGCCCGGCACGGTCACCACCGTGGTGGTGGGACAGGCGTCCAGGGTGCGGCGCTCGGCCGCGGTGAGCCCGCCGTCGCCCTGCTCGGCGTGCACGACCCAGGCCGGCACGCCCGTGTCGCACAGCCGGGACGCGACGGACCCGTGCCGCCGAAGGTAGTCCAGGTAGGCGTGCACGAGCCGCCGGAGCTGGCGCGGACTGTTCTTCCGCACCTCGGTTCCGAGCACGTTTCGCCGTTGCGGCGACAGCTGGGCGACAGTGAGCGCCACATCGGCCAGCGACACCGCCGCCGCGTACGGCAGCGGCCCCAGCACCACCGCCAGAAGGTCGAGCACGCGCAGCGCCAGCATCTCGTCGGGCAGCGAGAAACTCGGCGCCAGCAGGATGATCGGACCGGTGAAACCCTCGCCGGCGGCCATCTCCAGCGCCACGTTGGCCCCGATGCTGTGCCCGACGACCATGTCGCAGCCGTGCGCGGCGGCCAGCTTGGCGGCGTCGTGCGCGCAGGCCACCAGGCTCGGGTCCTCGGGCGGCTGCGAACCGCCGTGGCCGGGCAGGGTGGCCGCGATCAGGCGGATCTCGCCCAGGCTCGGCTCGGCCGCGACCTCGGCGTAGAACTCGGCCGTGGAGAACCCGCCCGACAGCAGCAGCACCGTGTGCGCCGCGTCGAGCGGGCCGTGCGCGCGAACGTCCCAGTCCATGGCGACCCCCCGAATATCCACCATGGTAGATCGTCCATCTGGGACTGGTCAGTACCTGTCGTGGTGACGCAGCCAACCCATGTCGGCGTACTGCCCGCCCAGCGGGGTCAGGTCCAGGTAGTTGTCGAGGGTGTGCACCAGGCCAAGGCCCTCCCCGTAGGCCGAGTAGGTGTGGAAGACGGCGTCGCCCTCGCGCAGGAACACGCTGGCCCCGCCCTGTTCGCCGGAGGCGAGAACCTGGCGGTAGTTGTACTCCGCCGGCGTGACCGATTCGTCCAATGTCACATGGAAGTCATAGTTGAACTCGCTGCCGTGGGACGAGTACCAGGGCAGCGTCCAGCCCATCCGCTCGCGGAAGGGCAGGATCTTGTCGATCGGGGCCCGCGACACCAGGGCCAGGGTGGTGTCGCGCACGTGCAGGTGCGACACGTGGCCGATGTTGTCCACCAGGTACGAGCACCACTTGCAGCCCTGCTCCCAGCTCGGGTCGAACATGAAGTGGTAGACGATGAGCTGGCGGCGGCCCTCGAACAGGTCCAGCAGGGTCTTCTTGCCGTCGGCGCCCTCGTAGACGTAGTCCTTGTCCACGCGCACCACCGGCAGCTCGCGGCGGGCCGCGCGGACGGCCTCGTGCGCCGCCGCCAGTTCCTCCTCGCGGGCCAGCAACGCCTTGCGCTCGGCCAGCCACTGCTCGGGTCCGACAACCTTCATCACGGCTTCTCCTCTCGGGTCGCTCACCCGGTGGTCGGAGCCGAGCCGCCGTTCTCTACATGGTCCGGCCGGCGTATTTCACCTGTTTCCCCATCGGCGAGGTGTCGACCTGCAGCACGCCCGGCAGGCCGCCGATCCGGTCGGCCAGGTAGTCGTAGAGGCCGTCGAGGTCCTTGACGACGACAAAGGCGACGATGTTGCTGGCGCCGGTGGTGGCCGCGGCGAAGGCGATCTCCGGGTGCCCGGCAAGCGTTTGCGCGACGGCGTTCAGGTCGGCGGGGCGGACCGTGAGCCAGATGATCGCCTGGCAGCGGTAGCCGTACAGGGTCGGGTCGATGTCGACGTCGAAACACAGGATCCCGTCGGCCCTCAGGTCGGCCAGGCGGCGGCGGACCGTCGACTCGGACCAGCCGGTCGCGGCGGCCAGCCGCGGGTAGGCGGTGCGGCCGTCGATCGCCAGGGCCTTGAACAAGGCTTGGTCCTGGTCGGTCAGCTCGCCGATCGGACCGGCCTCGGCCTCGGGCGGCCGCAGGGCCTCGATTTGGTCCCGGGGCAGGGCCGACACCCGGCCCGGCCAGCCGCCGACGCCAGCCAGGTCCCGGAGCATGCAGTGCGCCGTCACGCCGTTGATGCGGGGCGTGCGGGCCAGTCGTTGCAGCAGCAGGTGGTCCTCGCCGGTGCGGACCCGGGTGATGCAGGTGATCTCCGTGCCGCCGGACAGGCAGGCCACCCAGCTCGTGTCGTCGCGGCGGGCCAGCGCCGCGGCGATGGTGGCGGCCGCGTCGGGGGCGCAGTGGATGCGCACCAGCCAGTCCACGTGGCCGGCCTTGCGGCCGTCGACCACGCCCACCACTCTCAGGCCGACCGCGTGCAGCTGGCGGTAGCGATGGGCGATCGTGCGGTCGGAGCGGTCCAGCGCCTGGGCGATCCGGCTGAACGAGGCTCGGCCGTCCACGCCGAGCGCGTGCACCAGCTGCCGGTCGAGTGAATCCACCAGATCAGGCTACTTCGCCTTCGGATTCCGCCGCATTTCCCGACACTGACTACCCCATCCCACCTTCGGCCCGAATGCTCGGCCCATGACGCAACTCGACCAGGTGGCCCTCACCGGCCGGCTGACCGCCGCCATGCGGGCCCGCGAATCCGCCCGCCCCGACCGGCTTTTCACCGATCCCCACGCCTCCGTCCTCGCCGGCGACGTCGGCAACCGCCTGCTCGAGGACTTCGGTGACAACTCCACCATCGCCGTGCGCACCAGGTGGCTCGACGACAAGCTCACCCGGCTGCGCCCTTCGCAACTCGTGATCGTCGCCGCCGGCATGGACTCCCGGGCCTGGCGCCTGGACGTCCTCTCCGCCGCCTTGGTCTACGAGCTCGACCGCCCCGAAGTATTGGCGCTCAAGGCCTCCCTCATCGACGCCTCGCCCGTCGGCTCCCGCCGTCCCGTCGGCGTCGACCTCGCCGGCGACTGGGCTCCGTCATTGTTGGCCGCCGGTTTCGACCCGTCCGCGCCGACCGTGTGGACCGTCGAGGGCCTCACCCAGTACCTGTTCGCCGACGACGTCTCCCGCCTCCTCGACGCCCTCACCGCCCTGTCCGCCGACGGCAGCCACCTGCTCATCGACCTGGTTGGACAGTCCCTTCTGGACAGTGCCGCCATGAAGCCCGTCGTGGACCGGTTCGCCTCCCTGGACATGACCTGGCGCTTCGGCACCGACGAGCCCGAACAGCTGCTCGGCGCCCGCGGCTGGTCCTGCGAGGTCTCCCTGTTCGGCTCCGTCGGCAACGACTACGACCGCTGGCCCTATCCCGCTGTTCCCCGCGGCACCCCGGGCGTGGGCGAGGGCTACCTGGTCCACGCCCGGCGCTGAAGCCAGGAAGGGCCCCTTCCTCTCGCCCGTTGAGCGCGGTGAAGGGGTCCTTCCTGGCGTTGAACGAGAGGATTGGTCCCTTGATCTTGGTGGGCTGGGTGTTGGGGTCAGGCAGACGTCAGGGCGACGTCGGTCAGGACCCGGGTGATGGGGCTGAGCGAGCGGATCACCGGCGGCACGCGGAGGTCGTCGGCGGCGAAGGCCTGGCGCAGGGCGGCGGAGTCGTCGGGGTCGATGGCGGCGACTGAGTCGGCCCGCCGGGCGTCGGCGTCGCTGACGGTGGCGTCGAGGTTCATGCTGCCCCAGATGTCCCACAGCACCATCTCGTGCTTGTTGAGGGCGGCGAGGTCGAGGGCGAGGTTGTGGCGGGCGTAGGCCAGGCCGCGCAGGAAGGGCTCGGTCAGGTCGGGGGAGACGACGAAGGTGGCGGGGTCGAGCGTGCCGGAGCGGAGGGCGCGCCAGGCGTCGGGGCCGACGAGGAAGCGGTCGCGGGGCACGTCGAGGGGGTCGAGCGTGTCGTCGGCGAAGGACTGGGGCTCGACGAGCCGCCAGCGCGAGCCGTCCCAGACCTCGGCGATGACGTGGTCGAGATGCCACTCGGGGATCAGGTAGTCGCCGAAGCCGACCCGGGTGCGGGCGGGAATGCCGTGGTGGCGGAGCAAAGTGACGTACAGCAGGGTGAAGTCCCGGCAGCAGCCGAGAACCCGTTCGGTGGCAAGGCGTTCCCCGTCCAGCACGGGGTTGAGCTCACGCAGGCGGCCGAGGATGGCCTCGGCGTAGCGGAGGTCGATCTCCGGCAGCCGGGCGGCCTCGAAGCCGTGGTCGGCGGGATCGCCGTTGCCCCAGTAGTGGAAGACGAGCCCGTCGGCGATGCGCCGCAGGGTTACGAAATCGGCCGGCGTGTCGGCCAGCCAGTCGGCGTGCCGGCCAGGATCGGAGAACCGGCTCTGTGTCGCATAGCTGATGGTCAACGGTCTACGCCCTCCCCGACGACGGCCCGACCCGGGCAAGTGGGCCGGGCCATCGAGGCTAGCGGGATTTTGGCCGAATTCACCAGCGGTCGTGCACCAGGGGACGGATGCGGCGGTCGTAGAGGTCGGCGATGGCCTTGAGGGTGTCGGCGTCCAGCTCGGGCGCGGAGGCGGCCGCGGCGTTGGCCCGGGCCTGCTCCACGTTGCGAGCGCCGGGAATGACGGTGCTGACGCCGGGCTGCTGGATGATCCAGCGCAGCGCGGCCTGAGCCGGCGTCATCGTGGACGGGATGAGGGCCGCGAACTCCTGGGCCGCCTCGATGCCGGTCTCGTAGTCGACGCCGGAGAAGGTCTCGCCGACGTCGAAGGCCTCGCCGCGGCGGTTGAAGTTGCGGTGATCGTCGGCCCCGAACACGGAATCGCGGGTGTAGCGCCCGGACAGCAGCCCGGAGGCCAGCGGCACGCGGGCGATGATGCCGACGCGGGCGGCGGCCGCGGCCGCGGCCGGCAGCACACGCTCGAGGGGCTTGAGGCGGAAGGCGTTGAGGATGATCTGCACGCTGGCCACGTGCTCCCGGGCGATGGCGGCGAGCGCCTCGTCCACGGTCTCCACGCTGACGCCGTAGGCGGCGATCCGGCCCTCGGCGACGAGCGTGTCGAGGGCGTCGAACACCTCGTCGGTGGCGTACGCGGCGGTGGGCGGGCAGTGCAGCTGGACCAGGTCCAGGGTGTCCACGCCCAGGTTGGCCCGGGACCGGTCGTTCCACTTCCGGAAGTTGTCCAGGTTGTACCGCGCGACCTCCTGCGGCTCCCGGCGGCCCATCTTGGTGGCCACGAACACGCCGGCGTCCGGCCGCTCCCTCAGAAAGCGGCCGATCAGCTGCTCGCTGCGCCCGTCGCCGTACACGTCGGCGGTGTCGAAGAAGGTGACGCCGGCCTCGACCGACGCCTCCAGCACGGCCAGCGCGTCCCGCTCGTCCACCGACCCCCAGTCCGCGCCGAGCTGCCACGTGCCCAGCCCGACGACGGACACCTCGTGGTTGGCCGGACCGAATACCCGTTGCTCCATGCGACCGAGCTTACGTTTCAGCCCAGCAGTCCGGGCCGCCGCCACGGGAAGCCGCGCACGTGGTGGTCGAGGAAGGCCAGCACGGTCTCGTACCAGACGCGCACGTTGTGCGGCGCCAGCACGAAGTGGTTCTCGTCGGGGAAGTACAGGAACTTGTGCGGGTTGTCCTCCTTGGCCCGGGACGACAGGTCCCACCACAGCCGCAGCGCCTCGCCGACGGGGCACCGGTAGTCCTTGTCGCCGTGGGTGACCAGCATCGGCGTGTCGATCGCGTCGGCGAACCGGTGCGGCGAGTCGGCCTCGGCCGCCGCCGTGGTCATCTCGCGGTGGAAGAAGTGCGCGAGGTCGCCGGTGGCCGCCGAGGCGGGCAGCGACCAGACCGAGGCGTGCGACACGATCGCGGCGAACCGGTCGGTGTGCCCGGCGATCCAGTTGGTCATGTAGCCGCCGAACGACCCGCCCATGGCGGCGGCCCGCTCGCCGTCGATGTCGGGCCGGGCCTGCGCGGCGTCCGCCAGCGCCATGATGTCGGTGTACGGCGCGCCGCCCCACTGCCCCCAGCCGCGGCGGATGAAGTCCATGCCGTAGCCGGTGGACAGCGCGAAGTCGGGCAGCAGCACGGCGTAGCCGCGGGCCACCGCCACCCACGGGCACCAGCGCCACGACCAGGTCTTGGCCGACATCACCGGCCCGCCGTGGATCATCACGACCAGCGGGGCCGGCCCGTCGCCGTCCGGCAACGCGAGCCAGCCTCGGATCGGGGTGCCGTCCTCGCCGGTCGCCGTCACCTCGGCCAGCCGACCGGGTAACGCCGGAGGCGTTACCGGGCTGTCCAGCGCTGTCACCTCGCCGGCCGCGATGCGCACCGGGGCCGGCGGGCTGTCCACGGCGGCCCGCATCGCGTACACGGAACCGTCCGGCGCCACCGCGACATCGGTGTACGCCCCGTCGTCCAAGGTGAGCCGCGTGACCTCGGCCGTCGCGACGTCGACCCGCCACAGCGGGGACCGGCCGTGGTTGTCGGCGGCCACCAGGATGGCCCGGCCGTCCGGCGTCCAGCACGGATCGGTCGGCCAGCGGTCCCAGCCGGCGGCTACCGGGCGCAGGACGCCGCCCGCCAGGGCGACCACGCCCAGCCATCGGTCGCCGGGAGCCTCGGGCGTCAGCCTTTCCTGCACGCACACCACGACCTGCCGGCCGTCGGGCGAGATCCGCGGCGACTCGTACTCGTGGTCGGCGTCGTCGAGCAGCGTGCGCCGATGCCCGGTGGCCACGTCGACGGCCACCAGGACATGGCGCTGCGACCCGTTCGGCTCGGCCACCGCCCACGTCGCCACCACGGTCCGGCCGTCGGGCGCGAGATCCCACGTCGCCTCGTCGTCCAGCGCCCGGCCCACCGGCCCGGTGAGGTCCCGCGGCTCGCCGCCGTCGAGCACGAACAGCCGGGTGCGCTCCGGCCCGAGATCGTGGTCCCAGTACCGGATCGGGAACTCCTCGTGCAGGATGGCCGTGACCTTCTTCTCGTCACGGTCTTTCGACACCGGGGCCGTCGCGCCGTAGACGATCACGCCGCCGGCGGCCACCACGCCGCGCACCCCACCGGGCGGCGCGGCCAGCACCCGGGCATCGCCGCCGTCGGCCGGTTGCAGCCACAACGCCGGCCCCTCCGTGCCGTCCGGCCGCGGCCGCGACGACGTGAACAGCAGTTCCCCGGCCGGCGTGAACCCGGCCGCCGACTCGCCGGCGGCGCTGTTGGTCAGCCGGCGCGGCGGGTCGAGCTGCCAGATCGCCGTGGTGTAGCGGGACTTCTCCCGGTCGAGCGTGGTCACGCCGACGACGGGGCGGCCGCCGCCGGGGGCCAGCCGCAGGCCGGTCAGCCGCGGCAGCCCGATGAAGGAGTCGAGATCGGTGAGCACAGTCCATTCCTACCCGCACCCCCTGACAAATTCGGGTGCGGCCGATCGGGCAGCGCTGCTACCGTCCGGCCATCCGCTGACTGGGAGGTTCCATGCGCCGAGTGACGACAGGCCCCATCCGCTGTCGTTCGCTCGCACGTAAGGACCTCGCCCCGCATGCGGATGCTCAATCTCGGCATTGTCGCGCACGTCGACGCCGGTAAGACCAGCCTCACCGAACGCCTTCTCTTCGACGCCGGCGCCATCGGCCGCCTCGGCTCGGTCGACGACGGCAGCACCACGACCGACGGCATGGACCTGGAACGCCGCCGGGGAATCACGATCCGCTCCGCGGTCGCGGCCTTCACCATGGCCGATCGCCGCGTGCACCTCATCGACACGCCCGGGCACACCGACTTCGTGGCCGAGGTCGAGCGGGCGCTGGGCGTGCTGGACGGCGCGATCCTGGTGCTGTCGGCGGTGGAAGGCGTGCAGGCGCACACCCGTGTGCTGATGCGGACCCTGCGCGCGGCCGAGGTGCCGACGATCCTGTTCGTGAACAAGATCGACCGCCGTGGCGCCCGGCACGCCGATCTGCTCAAGGACATTCGCCGCCTGCTCGGCCCGGACACGGTCCCGCTGAACCGGCCCGTGGACCTCGGGGCCAAGTCGGCCGACGTCGTCGGCCTCGAGCCCGACCTGGAGCTGGCCGAGGTGCTGGCCGAACACAGCGACGCGGCGCTGAAGTCCTATGTGGACGGTATCGATCCGGCGCTGCTGACCGAGGAACTCCGTCGGCAGGCCCGCCAGGGACTGGTGTACCCGGTGCTGTTCGGCTCGGCCGTCACCGGGGCAGGCATCGCGGCCCTGCGCCGGGCGATTGTGGACCTGTTGCCGTCGGTCGATCCCGACGTGAACGGGGAACTGGACGGCGTGGTGTTCGCGGTGGAGCACGACGGCGGCCGGTCCGCGGTCGCCCGCCTGTTCTCCGGTTCCCTGGCCGCGCGGGACCGGATCACCTACGCCCGGCGGGACCGCTCCGGCGCGGTGGTCGTCGAATCCGGTGTCGCCACCGGGGTTTCCGACGCTGCCAGGGCGAACACGCGGGTGCCGGCGGGTGGGATCGCCCGCATCACCGGCCTGCCCGGGCTACGCGTCGGCGACCGGCTCGGCGCGACCGCGTCGGACCCGCATCCGACCCGATTTCGCCGGCCGACCATGGAAACCGTGGTGACGGCCTCGCAGCCGGACCGGCTGTTCACCGGGCTGACCCGGCTCGCCGACCAGGATCCGCTGATCGACGTGCGGCGTGGGTCGAGCCCCGGCAGCCTCGTCGTCTCCCTCTACGGCGAAGTGCAGCGGGAGGTGATCGCGGCCCGCCTGGTTGACGAATTCGGTGTGGCGGCGGAGTTCTCCGCGCCCCGCGTGGTCTGCGTGGAACGCGTGGCCGGCGTGGGGCAGGCGGTGACGGCAATGGGGGAGACCCTGCACGTCGCCACCATCGGGCTCCGTGTCGAGCCATCAGATTCCGGCGTGACCTTCGCGCTGGAGGCCGAGCGCGGATCGCTGCCGGCGGCGTTTCTGACCGCCATCGAGGAAACCGTGCGCGCGACGCTGCGCACCGGCTTGCAAGGCTGGCAAGTCCCGGACTGCGTGGTCACGCTGACCCACACCGGCTATTGCAGCCCGGTCAGCGTGGCGGCGGACTTCCGGGGCCTCACTCCGCTCGTCCTCACGGAAGCGTTGCGGCGTGCGGGAACCGTGGTCTGCGAGCCGTGGGAGGAGGTGGAACTGGAGGTGCCGGCGGAGTCGCTGAGCGCGGTGCTCACGGCCCTGATCCGCCACGGCGGCCTGCCCGAGACCCCGACCGCCCCCAACCGGGTCGACGCCGCGCTGCCCACGGCCCGCCTGCGGGAGTTCCAACGCCTACTGCCCGGAATGACCGGCGGCGAGGGCGTGCTGACCGCGTGCTTCGGCGGCTACCGGCCCGTGGCGACTGGTGGTCAGCGGTTGGCCAGTTCGGCCAGCTGATAGGCGATGGCCCTGCGCACCCGGGGAATCCGGGTGATCAACGGCACCAGCGTGCGGCGTACCGCGCGCAGCGGCGCCGAGGGGATCGTCAGTATCCGGGTCATCCGGTCGGTGAGGGAGACGACGCGCAGGGCGACCGGGCGGCGGGCCCGCTGGTACTCGTCGAGCGTGGTGTCCCGGCCGACGCGCAGCGCCGGGCCGGACTGCTGGCCACCCAGATCCTCGGCCTCGCGTTGACCCGCCACGTGCTGCGGTTGCCGCCGGTGGTGGCCATGACCGTCGAGGAGATCGTCGCCGAGATCGGCCCGACCCTCCAGCGCTACCTGACCTCGACACCGGAACCGCGGCCGGCATGATACGGCCCTTCGTTCTTTCGGAATCCCTTGTCCCAGGGACAAATCAGGGTCACGCTGAGCCACCCGATTGCTCCAGTGGAATGCCGTCGCCTCCCCTAAAATGACGCTGGCTCACAGCAATCGATCGGTTCCGGAGAGGCGAGCATGCGTCACGACGACAACAGCGGCACCGGCCGTCCAGCGGGAATCGGGCGCCGAGCGGCCTTGACGGGAATCGCCGGGGCGGCCCTCGGCGTGTTCGGCCTGACCGGCCGAGCGGCGGCGACTCCCGCCGGCGCGTACGTCAAGGACCTCACCGGCGACGAGACGGCCCGGTTCGGCTTCCGCGGCACCGATCTCGGCGTCACCGCCAAGACCCGGCACGGCTACTGCATCTCGATCTTCGGCGACACCTTCGACAATGCGATGCCCGGTGGTCCCGGCTGGCGCTCGCCGGTCGGCCTGCGGCAGTCCAACGCGGACATCCAGAACGGCATCCGCTGGGACAACTGCATCGGCGGTGCCCGGGCCAAGCAGATGCTGCCCTACGACCACGCCGACGAGAACACCGCGCGCAACACCCCCGGCCAGCCGTTCACCGAGATCCCCAACGACCTCATCCACCTGCCCGACGGCCGCTACATCATGACCACTTTCGGCGTCCGCGACTGGGCCATTCCGCCCGCGGGCATTCCCAGCGCCGGCGGCAGCTGGCGCACCTGGTACTCGCGGATGTGGACCTCGACCGAGACCAACGCCGAGGACTGGCAGCGCACCTGGAACCTGGACACCAACCGGGAGAACATGGACTTCTGGAACGAGGGCGACCTGTGGTCGCACTTCCAGAACAACTCCATGGTGTTCTGGGAGCAGGACACCATGGTCTACGTCTACGGCACCAACGAGGGTCGCTGGCAGGGCGGCGGCATCCACCTGATGCGGGTGCCGTGGGACCAGATGTGGCGCCCGAGCGCGTACACCTTCTGGGGCCAGGACGGCTCGGGCCGCTGGGACTGGCGGCCGAACGGGCCGTCCACGCCGATCCTGAGCCCGCCCAGCCCGGTGGACTACATCGGTGAGATCAACGCCCAGATCATCGACGGCCAGTTCGTGCTGTCCTACGTCAACGGCGGCTTCGGGGCGTCCACCGTGGTCTCGCAGTACCCGACCGGGCTGTGGACCGCGCCGCGCACCCAGGTGTCCTACCAGCAGGCCGACCGCCTGTACTCGCCCTGCGTGCACCCCTATTCGACGCTGGGCAGCGCGCAGATCCTGCTCTCCCAGTGGAACTCGAGCTTCTACGGCGTGCGGCAGTGGTCCGCCTCGATCAACGGCCAAGGCCTGGCCCGGACCGGGGCGATCGCCGACCAGCTGGTCGTGACCTCGCAGGAGCCGGCCTACCCCGGGCACCGCGGCCCGCTGGCCCCGCAGTGGCAGCGGCTGCCCGTCGCCGACCAGATCGCCCTGCTCAGCGACAACACCGACAACCGGGTCAGCCGCGACGACATCGCCGCCGCCGCGCGCCGGCCACGCTAGCCCCAACGTCGCTGGCCCCGACGCGGTGAAGGGGCCCTTCCTGGCGTCCAACGTCCGTCAGGAAGGGCCCCTTCACCGCACTAGGCCAGGCTCTTGCGGAACCAGTGGTGCGCGTGCGGCTCGGCGTTGAACGCCGGCACTTCCTCGAAGCCGGCCGACCGGTAGAGGGCGATGGCCTCGGTCAGCGAGCGGTTGGTCTCCAGCCGGATCGAGCCCGCGCCCCGCTGCCGGGCCAGGGCCTCGGTCTCGACCAGCAGCCGCCGGCCTAGACCGAGGCCACGGGTCGACTCGTGCACCCACATCCGCTTGATCTCGCACACGCCGGGTTCCGGCTCGTACAGGGCGACGCAGCCGATCGGCTCGCCGTCGAGCCGGGCCAGCAGCACCAGCTCCACGTCGGGCTGGAGCACGACGTCGCCGTCGAAGCCGTCCTCGAACAGCACGGCCAGGTCGGCGAAATAGGCCCGCACGCACTGCTGCGCGTCGGGATGGTCGGGGGAGACGGCCTGGATCTCCACCATGCCGGCCCGCAGCAGGCGTTCCACGTCGGCCATGGCGGCGACCAGCCGCTGCTGCTGGCGGTCGGACAGTGGGGAGAGCATCGCCTCGGCGATGCCGTCGCTGCCGCGGTCCAAGGCCCGGCGCTCGCGCTTGCCGGCGGTGGTCAGCCGCGCCACCCGCACCCGCCGGTCGTCCTCATCGGCCTGCACGGTCACGAGACCGGCGGCCTCCAGCGAGCGCAGCAGCCGGCTCAGGTAGCCGGAGTCCAGGCCCAGCGTCGCGCGCAGCGACCGGAGGTCGCGGCCGTCGCCGATCTCCCACAGCAGCCGCGCCTCGCCCAGCGGCCGCTCGCCGCCGAGGTAGTGGTCGTTCAACGCGCCGACCCGCTGCGTGACGGTGCGGTTGAACCGCCGCACCTGGGCCACCAGATTCGCGTCCATTCTCTGACTCTAGTCAGACAATATCGGACATGTCCACCGGCGTGAACGGCTGTCAACGGTGAAACCGGTCCCGCCGAGCCGATTTCCAGCTTCGGCTGCGCGTTCTCTGATCGTTCTTTGAACAAACCAGGCAAGGCTTCGCGCGTTGCGAGGTCCGACTCTGGGGAGGCGATGGCGTGACCGACGACATCCTCGACTATCTGGTCATCGGCGCCGGGCCGGCGGGCCTGCAACTGGGCCGCCACCTGGGCGAGGCGGGCCGGTCGTACCTGATCGCCGAGGCCGGGCCGACGCCCGGGACGTTCTTCGCCACCTTCCCGCGGCACCGCACGCTGATCTCCATCAACAAGCCGCACACCGGCACCGACGACGCCGAGCTGAACCTGCGGATGGACTGGAACTCCCTCCTGTCCGACGATCCGGACCTGCTGTTCACCAAGTACACCGAGACCTACTTCCCGCCGGCCGCCGAGCTGCTGCGCTACCTGGCGGACTTCGCCAAGGCGTCGGAGCTGCGCATCGCCTACGACACGCGGATCACCAGCGTCGAACGCGACGGCGAGTTCGTGGCCACCGACCAGAACGGCCGGTCGTACCGGGCGAAGCGGATCGTCACGGCGACCGGCGTCTCGCTGCCCAGCGTGCCGGCGATCGAGGGCGTCGAGCTGGCCGAGCAGTACGCCACCGTGAGCACCGACCCGCGGGACTTCCTGGACCAGCGGGTGCTGATCATCGGCAGCGGCAACTCCGCGTTCGAGACCGCCGACAACCTCGTCGCCACCGCCGCGGTGATCCACGTGGCTGGCCGCACCGGGATCAAGCTGGCCTGGAAGACGCACTACGTCGGCCACCTGCGGGCCGTGAACAACAACTTCCTCGACACCTACCAGCTGAAGTCGCAGAACGCGGTGCTGGACGGCAATGTGCTCAAAATCGAGCGCGACGGCGACGGCTTCCTGGTCACCTTCAGCTTCGTGCGGGCCGACGAGATCGTGAAGAAGATCCGCTATGACCGGGTCATCTGCGCCACCGGCTTCCGCTTCGACGCCGATCCGTTCGCCGGCGCGGCCAGGCCGAAACTGGTCATCGACGACCGCTTCCCCGAGCAGACCTGCGAATGGGAGTCGACCACCGTGCCGGACCTGTACTTCGCCGGCACGCTCAGCCAGCAGCGCGACTTCAAGAAGGCCACCAGCGGCTTCATCCACGGCTTCCGCTACGGAGTCCGCGCGCTGCACCGGATCCTGGAGCGCAAGTACCACGGCGTCGAGTGGCCCAGCGTCGAGCACGCCGCCACGCCGGAGGCGATCACCGACGCGATTCTGGCCCGGGTGAACCGGTCTTCCGCGCTGTGGCAGCAGTTCACCGTCATGGGCGACGTCGTGGTCGTCGACGGCGACACCGCCCGCTACCACGAGGAACTGCCCGTCTCCTACGTGCACGAGACGAACTTCGGCCAGGGCAAGGACACCTTCGTGATCACCCTGGAGTATGGGCCGGACCACGACAAGGTGGACCCGTTCGACATCACGGTCAAGCGCACCAAGCAGAACGACCCGACGGCCGCCTTCGATGCCGCCTACCTGCACCCGGTGATTCGGCACTGGCGCGGCGGTGAGCAGGTCGGCGAGCACCACGTGGCCGAGAACCTGGAGAACGAGTGGGACAAGCCGGCGGCGCACGTGGCGCCGCTGGTGAAGTTCCTGGCGGCGCGGCTCCAGTGAGCGCGGCCGACTTTGAGGCCCTTGCCCGGCAACGGCTTCCGGACGCGCACTACGACTTCTTCGCCGGCGGCGCGGGGGAGGAGTCGACGCTGCGGGCCAACACGGCGGCGTACTCGGCGATCGAGCTGCTGCCCCGGGTGCTGCGCGCGGTCGGCGAGCCCGATCCCACGGCCTCGCTGCTGGGCATGCGGGCTCGGTTGCCGATCCTGTTGTCGCCCACGGCTTTCCACCGGCTGGCCCACGCCGACGGCGAGCTGGCCACCGCCCGCGCCGCCGCGTCGGCCGGCGTGGTGATGATCGTCTCCATGGCCGCGACCACGGCCGTGGAGCGCATCGCCCGTGTCGGCGCGACACTGTGGTTCCAGCTGTACATGCAGTCGGATCTGGCGTTCACCGAGCACGTGGTCAAGCGGGCCGAGTCGGCCGGCTGCCGGGCGCTGGTGATCACCGCCGACTCGCCGGCCTTCGGCATCCGGGATCGGGACCGCCGCAACGGCTTCCACGACCTGCCGGCCGGGCTGCGCTGCGAGAACATGGTCGACGACAGCGGAACCGCCCGGCCCATCGAGATGTTCGCCGGCATGTCCTGGGAGCACCTCGCATGGCTGCGGCAGATGACGTCGCTTCCGCTGGTGCTCAAGGGAGTGCTGCATCCGGCCGACGCGGCGCTGGCCGTGGAGCACCGGGTGGATGCGATCATGGTTTCCAACCACGGCGGCCGGCAGCTCGATACTGTGCCGCCGACGATCGAGATGCTGCCGGAGATCGCCGCCGCGGTGCGTGGACGGGTGCCGCTGATCGTGGACGGCGGCGTCCGGCGCGGGACCGACATCGTGAAGGCGCTGGCCCTGGGCGCCGACGCGGTGGGCATCGGCCGGCCGGCGGTCTGGGGTTTGGCGGCCGGCGGTTCGGATGGCGTGCGGGCCGTGCTGGACGAGCTGCGGGACGAGCTGACCACGGCGATGGCGTTGCTGGGGGCCCGGAACCTGGCCGAGATCGACGAGAAACTGGTGCGGCGCAAATGATCGCGGCCAAGGTGGTCGCGCTGCGGGAGCGGATCTTCGCCTGGGTGAACGGGGAAGAGGGCCTTCCGGTGCCCAGCGACCGGTTCGACGCGGCGGCGTTCCGGGAGCTCTACGCCAGCCCGGCGGCGCACGGCCGCAGCAAGGGCGCGGGCCTGTCCGACCTGTTCTGGTACTGGCTGGCCCCCGGCCCGCAGGTGCACCAGGAGCACCTGGAGAACGGTCCGCGCTACGAGCAGGCGGCGCGAACCACCCGCCAGGTGCTGGCCGTGCCGAAGCCGAGGATCGAGGAGCTGGCGCGGCGTTGCGCCGCCGGCGTGCTGGACGAGTTGCCGCGCAAGGAGATCACCGAGGTCCGGCTGCGCGACCTGATGATGCCGATCTGGGCCGAGGTGTACTACGAGCTGGTGTTCCACGAGCCGTGCCCGCGGCCGGCCCGGGACCTGATCGTGGCCAACGCCGACGACGTGGTGACCTCGCTGAAGGGCAGCGGCCTGCGGCACATGCGCCGCCGCAACAGGTTGACGGCGTATCTCAAGGGCCGCCTCGGCGACGTGCGGGCGCAGCTGCCGGAGCTGTTCAGCCCGGACGAGCAGGCCTGGTACCTCCAAGGCGCGTTCTTCAACACGGCCGTGGTGCAGATGTCCGAGGCGATGACCCACCTGCTGCTGGCCGTGGCCCAGCACGAGAAGGTGCAGGACCGGCTGGTCCGCGAGCCCGGTGACGACGACTACCTGGACCGCGTGATCAACGAGGCGCTGCGGGCGTTCCCGCTGTTCGGCATCGCGCACCGGATCACCACCGAGGACATCGAGGTCGGCGGCACAACAGTCCACAGTGGATCGGTGCTGCTGTTCAACTACGCGGCCTACCAGAACAGCGGCTTCGAACGGCCCGAGGTGTTCGACCCGGACCGCTGGGAACACCTGTCGCCCAAGGACGCCACCTTCATCCCGTTCGGCGTCACGGCCAACCGCGCGTGCCCGGCCCGCGGCGTCGCGCCGGTCAGCATGCGGGCGGTGGCCCGGGAAGTGTTGCGGCGCTTCACGTTGGCGTCCTCGGTCAGCCACACCCGGTCGATCCCGCACCGTGGCCCGTGCCTGCTGGCCGACCGGCGCAGCGAGCCGCCACTGCGGTCGGCCCTGGACCGCATGCGGCGGCGGGACCGGCGCGAGGACGTCACCCGCAGCCTCACCCAGTTGGTGCTCGGCAGCTACATGGTCTGGGACGCTCGGCGCAAGCGGTTGTGCCGCAACTACTTTGGGGGATCGGCATGAGTGCATCCGAGTTCGCGTCGACGTTCTTCCTTGCCGTGGTGGCGATTCTGCTGTTCTGCCGGCTCGTGTCGTGGCTGCTGGGCAAGGTCGGGCAGCCGGCGGTGGTCGGCGAGATGATCGCCGGCGTGCTGCTCGGGCCGTCGCTGCTCGGCCTGCTGCTGCCCGGTGTGGAGGGCCTGCTGTTCCCGGACGCGCTGCGGCCGGTGCTCAACGTGGCCGGCCAGATCGGCCTGGTCGGCCTGATGTTTCAGGCGGGTCACGAGTTCGTGGCCAACCGGCCGCCCAAGGCCGGCCGCACCGCCGGGTTCGTGTCGGCCGCCGGCATCGTGACGCCGCTGGTGCTGGGCATCGGGATCACGCTGGCGGCCAACGGCAGCGTGAACATCTTCAAGCCCGGGGTGTCGCCGACGGTGGCGGCGCTGTTCGTCGGCGTGGCCCTGGCCATCACCGCGTTCCCGATGCTGGCCCGGATCATCAGCGAGCGCGGCCTGTCCGGCACCCGGTTCGGCTCGATCGCCCTGGCCTGCGGCGCGATCGACGACGTGGTCGCGTGGATCCTGCTGGCCGGGGTGTTGGCCATGGCTTCCGGGCACACCGCCCCGCTGCTGGTCGCGGTGATCGGCGTTGTCGTCTTCGGCGTGCTGATGGCCACCGTGGCGCGGCGGCTGCTGGCCTGGACCATGGGCTCCCCGAAGCTGACCGCCGAGGTCCGGCTGCTGGTCACCGTCGCGGTGCTGTTCGCCGGTGCCGCGTACACCGGCGAGATCGGCCTGTACTCGGTGTTCGGCGCGTTCTGCGTGGGCATGGCGATGCCGCGCACACCGGCGTCCGAGAAGGTCGTGTCGACCATCGGGCCGGTGATCCGGATCGTGTTCGTGCCGCTGTTCTTCACCTACTCCGGTCTGAACACCAAGTTCGGCCTGTTCACCGACCCGGCATTGCTGATCTTCGCCGCGGTCTGCGTGACGGTGGCGATCCTCGGCAAGTTCGGCGGCTGCTGGGCCGCGGCCCGGGCCCTGGGCGAGCCGGGGCCGGTGGCCAGCCGCATCGCCGCGCTGATGAACGCCCGCGGCCTGATGCAGCTGATCGCGCTGAACGTGGGCCTGTCGGCCGGCATCGTCAACTCGGAGCTGTTCACCGTGCTGGTGCTGGTCGCGCTGATCACCACCACCATGACCACCCCGGTGCTCAGCTGGCTCGACCGCGTCGACGCCCGCCGCGGCACCCCGCTGGCCGAACCGGTGCCCGTCGCCTGAACCGTCCCGGCGCCGTCCCAGCGCCACTCCGTTCTAGCAGGTCAGGGGCCGTTGGGACGTCCCCGCTTCCCGTCACGGCCGCGGTCGGGGGACGGGGACGGGACCCTGGTGCCAGCCTCGTGCCGCCGGGAGACCCCGGCCTCTCATCACGGGGGAAGACATGGTCATCAGGGCCCTTGTGGCGGCTCTTCTGCTGGCGGCGGCGACAACCGGTGCGGTCGTGGGGTCCGCATCGGCTGCCGCCGCCGCGACCACGGTCTGCGGGCACAGCAGCACCGAGCCGACCCTCAAGCTGGGCGCGACGGGCGAGGACACCGTTGAGGCCCAGTGCGAGCTCAACCTGGCCACGAAGCTCAGCAAGTACACGCCGATCGGCGCCGACGGGTCGTTCGGCCCGGCCACGGACGCCCGGGTGCGGGTGTTCCAGCAGTGCGCGGGTCTGAGCGTGGACGGCAGCGTCGGCCCGAACACGTGGGCGGCGCTGAACACGTGGGCGGCCCACCCGCGCAAGTGCGGCACCACCGGCACTTCCACAGCGGCGCAGAGCGTGGTGTGCGGGCACAGCACCGCGCAGCCGACGGTCAAGCAGGGCGCGACCGGCGCGGACGTCGAAGAGGTGCAGTGCCGCCTCAACCTGGCCATGGACCCCGTGCACTACGCGCCGCTGACGATCGACGGCAACTTCGGCGGCGGCACGCAGGACCGGGTCGAGGACTTCCAGCGCTGCAACAACCTCAGCGCGGACGGCGTGGTCGGGCCGAACACCTGGGCCAAGCTCGCGGACTGGTCGAGCCGCAACGCCTACTGCGCGCCGCCCAAGCCCGCCGGCTACGCCATCGACGGCATCGACACCGCCACGTACCAGCACCCCGGCGGCGCGCCGATCAACTGGGCGGCGGTGAAGGCGTCCGGCGTGGAGTTCGCGACGATCAAGGCCACCCGCGGCACCAACATCACCGACGACTACCTGGCCACCGACCTGCCGGCCGCGCACAACGCGGGCCTGGACGTCGCGCCGTACCACTACTACGCGGCCACCACGGCCAACACCGGCGGCGCGCAGGCTGACCGCTTCATCGCGGCGGTCAAGGCCACCGGCTACACCGGCAAACGCCCCGGCGACCTGCCGCCGGTCCTCGACTTCGAGCGGGCCGACGGCAGTAGTGACTGCCCGCCCTTCGGCACCGTCGCCGACGCCAAGGCGTGGCTGGACAAGGTGCAGGCGGCCTTCGGCCGGACGCCGATCATCTACACCCAGAAGGCCGTGCTCGACGACTGCTACGGCTCCACCACCGCCTTCGCCGCCTATCCCATGCAGCTGGCCGACTACCGGCGATCCATCACCGCGCCGCCGCTGCCGGCCGGCTCCTCGACCTGGCTGATGTGGCAGTACACCGACGCCGCGATCCCGGACGGCCTCCAGGCTCCCTCGACCGCCGATGTCTTCAACGGCACGCAGGCGGATCTGGACCGCCTCGCCAACAAGTGAAAGGGACGATGATGAACCTCTCCATGAGCCGCCGGTCGATGCTGCGCGGGGCGCTGGTCGTCGGCGCCGGCGCGGTGCTCGCGCCGACGCTGCTGGCCGGCACGGCGCAGGCTTACACCTGGTCGCGCACCCTCAAGCAGGGCATGAGCGGTGCGGACGTCACCGAGTTGCAGATCCGGGTGGCCGGCTGGGCCGCGGACAGCGCCAGCCAGACCCGGGTCAGCGTCGACGGCAACTTCGGCCCCGGCACGGACGCCGCGGTCAAGCGCTTCCAGGCCGCGTACGGCCTTCAGGTGGACGGCGAGGTCGGCGCGAACACGCAGGGCAAGCTGAACTCGCTGGAGCAGTCCGACGGCTCCACCCTGCACTTCAACTTCAGCGACTTCACCGACCGGGTCAGCGGCACCTTCAACGACGGCAAGCTGAGCGCGGCGGCGGTCAAGGAGAACGTGCGCCGCTGCATGTACAAGCTGGAGGCGCTGCGCAAGAAGCTCGGCGACAAGCCGATCACGGTGAACTCCGGCTTCCGCTCCATCCAGCACAACAAGGACATCGGCGGGGCCAGCGACAGCATGCACCTCTACGGCACCGCGGCCGACCTCGACGTGCCCGGGGTGACCTTCAAGGCCGTCTACCAGCACGCGGAGACCTGTGGCTTCTCCGGCCTGGAGACCTACAACACCGACCACCAGCACGTGGACAGCCGCGCCGACCTCGGTCGCGCGTGGTGGTGGCAGGACGGCACCGTCTGAGCGCCCGACGGCGGCGCTACCTCGACGGCGAGGGGCTCGGGGTGGAGGTCAGCGCCGCCGCCGCGCACGACGGCCAGTCGTGGAAGTCGTGGTCCACGGCCCACAGCTTGTGGGCGGCCTCGATGTTCCACGCCGGGTCGAACGCCTTGAGCGGCGTGCCGCCCTGCTGTTGCAGGCGGAAGTCGGAGATCTGGAAGACGCCCCAGTCGCGGCTGCCGTTGGAGTTGGGCAAAACGTACAGCGGGTCCAGAAAGGACGCGCAGCGGGCGATCGCCACCGCGGTGTCGGGCGCCTCGGTGAACACCTCGCGGATCTTCTGCTCGACCTGGTGCGGCGTCCAGGTGCTCATGTCCGTCCGGCCGGCGTAGAGCGCCTGCTTCGTCGCGGTGTCCACGATGCCCTTGGGCGGCAGGCCGGACAGCACCTGGAAGGCCGTGACCCTGCGCAGGGTCTCCGGGCCGAAGTCGCTGTCCACCGAGATCGTGGTGTGCGCCTTGGACAACAGGGTCTGGACCTCGTTGACGCACTCGTCGTGCTCGCCCATGTTGACGGTGGGGCAGGCGCCGGAGAACAGGACTTTGCCGGCGTCCGCGGCGGACAGGCCCTGGGCGCTGCTTGGGGCCCGGAGGAACCAGACCAGCCCGCCGGCCAGCAACACCACCGCGACCGCGGCGACCGCGGCGTAGCGGGAGGTCAGCCATCTTCGCAGTTTCGGCTCGGCCGGCGCCGGCGGGTCCTGGGGCTCCGTCGCCGGCGGCGTGTCGCGTTCGGCGTCGGCCAGCGCCCAGAGTTGGTGCAGCTCACGGAGTTCGTCCGCGCTGGCCCCGCACACCTTGCCGAAGCTGTGCACCACCCGGTAGTCCGGCGGCACGCTGAGGCCCGAGCAGTAGCGGTGCAGGCTCGACCCGCTCACGCCGGCCTGCTTGCCGAGGCGGTCGAAGCCGCGCCCGCTGCGGTCCTTCAGCATCCGCAGATATGCGGCGAACTTGTCCGTCTGGGTGGTAGCGATCACCGGGCCCGTCCCCTTCCACGGCTGACGTACCGCAAGCTAGCACCGCTACGTCTTCCTGAACGTGACTTCTTCGTCATGCCGCAAATCCGAGACGGAACGGCCCGCGGGCTGATAACGTCCCGTCTCGCCGTGAGACCACCGGAGGAGGTGAGCCCTGTGAGCGCAGTGACGACGTGGGTGCTCCCACTCCCTGACACGGCCGGGCTGGCGACGTAGTTGTCGCCTTCGGGAGCGCCGACAGCACTCCCGAAAGGCGAACTGCCATGAAACTCAACGAACGTGTCTTCACCGTGGGCGATGTCCCCGGTGTCCTGTGGCTGCCGGAGACCCTGCCCGCACCGCTGGTGCTGCTGGGGCACGGCGGCGGCCGGGACAAGAACTCGCCGGCCATGACCGGTCGGGCGGAACTGTTGACGGCCCAGGGCTTCGCGGCCGTCTCCATCGACGCCCCCGGACACGGCGACCGGCCTCGAACCCCGTACGACGACGAGGAAATCGCCCTGATGCGGCAGGCGATGGCCACCGGCGAGCCCGTCGGCCCGATCGTCGTGCGCTACAACGCCGACCTCGCCCGGCGGGCCGTGCCCGAATGGCAGGCGGTTCTGGACATGCTGCTGGCACTGCCCGAGATCGCCGGCCCCGTCGGCTACTTCGGTCTCAACATGGGCACCGCCATCGGCATCCCCCTGACCGCCGCCGATCCCCGCATCACCGCCGCGGCGTTCGGCCTGTTCTGGCCCGACCTGGTGGCCGAGGCGGCCAAACGGATCACTGTGCCCGTCGAGTTCGCCATGCAGTGGGACGACGAGCACATCACCCGGGAGGCCGGCCTGGCCCTGTTCGACGCCTTCGGCTCGGCCGAGAAGTCGTTGCACGTCAACACCGGCCGGCACAAGGACCTGCCCCGCTTCGAGGCCGACAGCGCGGTCCGGTTCTTCCTGCGGCACCTGAAGTGAGATGACACCCGTGGGCGGCGCCCCCTGGTGCGCCGCCCACGGGCTTCGGTCACGACGTGCCGCAGAACGCGTGCTCCAACAGGTCCACGCGGGTGGACGACCCGGGCACTCAGCCGCAACCCGGACTGTCCGAACTGGACGGTCTGCTCGACCGGTTGCGGGCCATCGGTTTGCCGGTCGAGCTCGCCGTCACCGGGACCAGACGCCCGCTGCCGCCCTGTGCGTCTACCGGGTCGCGCGGGAGTCGCTGACCAACGTGCTCAAACACGCCGCGAACGGGCCGAGCTCTACGGCGGCGTGCTCACCGCCCGGGAACCCAAGCGCCCAGCGAGATGAAGGGGCCCTTCCCGGCGTTGAGCGAGAGGTTTGGTCCCTTGATCTTGGAGGGCGGGCGCGGGTGGAGCGCTTCCTAGGCCAGCCAGCGGAGGGCGGCGTCGGCGGTGTCGTCGGGGGTGTTGTTGAAGGCGATGGCGGCGTTGGGGGCGTGCCGACGGACCAGGTTCACGGTGTTCTCGAACAGACCCAGCAGCGGCTCGTGCTTGCGGATGCCGCCGCCGACGACCACGCAGGCGTAGTCGGAGCGGGTCAGGGCGGCGGTCATGGCGCCCTCGGGATCGTCGTCCGGAGCCACCAGGCACATGTCGGCCTCGATGCCCAGCTCGAGGAACCGGGCCTGGCCGCGGGCGAGGGCGGCCTGCACCGGCGCGGGGTCCCAGCCGACCAGCCGGGCCGGATCGAGCCCGATCACCAGCACCCGCCCCATCGCCATACGGCCTCCCTCAGCGCTCCGGCCCGACCAGACCGGCATAGTAGGCCTTCATGGCCGGGTAGTACTCATCGAAGAAGTTCGGCTGCGGCGTGCCCTCGCGCGCGGAGCTGAGCATGTCCAGGTAGTACTCCCAGCCGGGCCCGACCTCGCCGATGTTGTCCACGGTGTCGAGGTGGTGCACGAACTTGAGCTCGGTGGTGTCGCCCTGCGCGGCCAGCAGGAGCTCCAGCCGCCGTGGGCGTCGCTGGCCGACACGGCCAGGCGCCGAGGCGGCTCGCACGCGTCGATGCGGAGCTCGGTCCAGGGGGCGTTCTCCTCGAACGCCATCTGGACCTTGATCGTGCGGCCGGTCCCGCCTTCGCCCTCCCAGCGGCCGAACCAGCGGGCGGTGCGCTCGGGCTCGGTGACACTGGCCCACACGTCGTCGATCGGCGCGCGGTAGGTCCGGGTCAACTCCAGGTCTTTGTCGAACAGCCGGCCGGTGGGTCTGGGGCTCATGCTGTTTGCTCCTGTTCTCCAGGCCGGGCGCGGCGCTCCCGGCGGGTGCGGTGGACCTCGGTCTCCAGCGCGTCGAGCCGGTGCTGCCAGCCGGCCGGCCGGGCGAACTGGGCCAGCCAGCCGGCCAGCTCGGCCAGCCGGTCCGGGTCCAGCTCGTACAGCCGCTGCCGGCCGACGGGCGTGTCGTGCACCAGCCCGCTGGCCCGCAGCACCCGCAGGTGCCGGGACACGGCCGGCCGGCTGACCTCGAACCGGTCGGCGATCTCCCCGGCCGACAGCGGCCCCTCGCGCAGCATCACCAGGATGTCGCGGCGCACGGGGTCGGCGATCGCGCCGGCTACCTCGTCCACGGCGGAAGCGTAACCACCTGGTTACGGGTTCGCAAGGCGGTGCTGGTCGGCGGCGGCCTGGATGCCGGCCACATAGCGGTCCCAGTACTCGGGGCCGCCGAGCTCGTCGTGGTCCCTGCCGCCGCGGCCGTCGATCAGCTCCCGCACGATGTCGGCGTGCCCGGCGTGCCCGGCGGTCTCGGCGATCATGCGGACCACCAGCGAGCCGAGGGTGGTCTGGCGCCGCTCCTCGGGCCACCAGAACACGGAGGCGGGCGCGTCGATGCCCAGCTGCTCGATGGACTCGTCGCTGTGCCGCCAGGCCAGCCGGTACAGGTCGAGCAGCTCCTCGCGGGACTGGTCGGGCGTGGCCCACATGTCGGCGCCCTCCCAGACGGACTCGTCCTCGAACCAGGAGAGCGTGACCGGGGACGGCCGGCCGACGCAGTTGCCGAGGTAGCCGAGCTCGTTGCCGGCGAGATGCTTGACCAGCCCGAGCAGGTTGGTGCCGGTCGGCGTGACCGGCCGTCGGATGTCGTACTCGCTCAGGCCGTCCAGCGCGGACACCATCCGGTCCCGGGACTCCTGCAGGTAGCGGCGAAGGTCGCCGGTGATATCGGTCATACGTTCGAACCTACCGTGTGGCCCCGACAGTTCTCAGCGCTCCGTCAGCCAGTCGCCCCAAAGGGCCAGCGCCTCTCCGGGCCCGGTTCGCCCGACGCCGACGCGGAACCGGTCGGTCGGCGTGGCGGTCAGGCCGGAGCGGTAGATGCTGGACGGCAGCAACAGCACACCCACGTTCTGCACGAGATCGGCGCACATCGCCTCGACGCCGTCGGCGCCGAGGTAGCGGGGGAAGCACACGCAGCCGCCCTGCGGCCGTTCCCACGCGAACAGGTCGGGCCGGCGGCTGAAGAAGTCCTCGAACAGCGGGATGTTCGCCGTGATGATGTCCCGATTGCGGTGCAGCAGCCGGTCTCGCGCCCGCAGGCCGATCAGGGCCAGCACCTCGCTCGGCGCGGCGTTGCAGATGGACGTGTAGTGCTTGGCGCGTTCCAGCCGGTCCAGCAGATCCCGGTCACGGCAAGCGATCCAGCCGATCCGCAGGCCGGGCAGCCCGTAGGCCTTGGACATGACATTCAGCGACAGCGCGGTGGGGGAGAGGTCCGTGGCCTGCGGCAGCGGCGGCCGGTCCAGTTCGAGCCCGCGGTACACCTCGTCGCTGAACAGCGTGATGCCCCGCTCCGCGCACAGGTCGACCAGCCGCCGCCACGACTCGACGTCCGGCACCGCACCGGTCGGGTTGTTCGGGAAGTTGACGGAGACCAGCCGGGTGTTCGGCCGCAGCGACGCCTCGATGGCGTCCACGTCCAGCGCCCACCCGGCGTCCTCGCGCAGCGCGACGCCCGTGACCTCGCACAGCGCCAACGGAATCGTCTCCGCCGCTTGGTAGTTCGGGGTCAGCACGACGGCGTGGTCGGCCGGCGTGAGCAGCACCTGCATCGCCAGGTAGATGGCCTCCTCGGCGCCGGCGAAGCACAGCACGTCCTCGGGCGCGATGTGGTCGTACGTGGCGGCGATCTCCTCGCGCAGCGCCGGCAGGCCACGGGTTTCCGTGTAGCCGAGGGCCAGCGTCCCCCAGCGGCGGCGGCCATCCTCGTCGGCCATGGCCAGCAGTTCGGCCAGCGACACCGTCTGGGCGTCCGACGCGGTCAGATGGTACCGGGCGGTGAACTCCCAGGCGGAGAAGTAGGTTTCCAGCCGGAAGTCAGGCAGAGTCGGCATCGCCGGGCTCCTTGCGGGTCAGCGCGAGCAGTTGGTACACGGCCGACCGCGAGACGCCGATGGCCCGGGCCACGGTCGGCACGGCCCGCCGCTGGTCGAACACGCCGGCCGCGTCCAGCCGGGCCACCAGCTCCTGGCGGTCCGATTTGGACAGTCCGGCCAGCGTGGTTCCCTGGTCCCGCACGAAGTTCGCGACCGTCTCGTTGAGCTGCTCGGTCCAGTCGCGGGCGAACAGCGCCGCCGGCTGCTCGGTCACCGGCGCGGCGAAGGCCGCCAGGATTCGGGCCGCGGCGTCGAACGCGGACCGGTCGACGTTCACGCACAGCACCGCCTCCGGGCGGCCTTCGTCGTCGCGGATCACCGCGCTGACACTGGAAAGTCGCCGCCCGTCGGGCAGCGACTTGGGGTATGGGCCGTAGACGTCCGCGCCGACCGGCGTGAGCTCGTCGAGCTCACCCAGCAGCGACGGATCGCCCACGGTCCGCCGGGACAGCGGGTTCCAGACGGCCAGCACCGAGTCTGTGGCCGGGTCATGCAGCACCACCTCGGCGTGCGGTGAGAGCAGGCGGGCGATCGCCTCGCACACCGGGGCCAGCCGGTCGGTCATCGGGGACACGCTGTGGACAGTACATCCACCGTGGACAAATCGTCCACGGTGGATGCGCTAGATTGTCAGGCCTCGATCTGGACCGGGGCGCCCGCGGTCACCGCGATCTTGCGGGACTGGGCCTTCTCCACCACCGGCACCCGCAGGGTGAGCACACCCGCGTCGTAGCTGGCCTGGATGCCCTCGCGGTCCAGCGTCTCGCCGAGGTAGACGCGCCGGGCGAACGTCCCGGTCGGCCGCTCGGCCACCTGCCAGCGGGCCTCGTCGTCCTTGGCCGCCGGCCGCTCGGCCTTGACGGTCAGCACGTTGCGCTCGACGTTGACGTCGATCGACTCCGGGGTCACGCCCGGCAGGTCGAACGTGACGACGAACTCGTCACCCTTGCGGAACGCGTCCATCGGGATGGCCGCCGAGCGAATGGCCGCCTGGCGCACCCGGGTGGCGCCCGCGCCGAACATCAACCGCTCCAGCTCGCGGAACGGATCCGTGCGCACCAACATCGCGCACCGCCCCTTTCTGGGTCTCCTGGCGGCCCCTTGCCGCCAACACCCTTGATAACGGTCGACTCAAGCTTTTGATTCCCCACCGGCTCAGAAAATTTTGGTCCGGAGTTGTCGAGGGTGCTGACCTGGGGTGATGTCCGCCAAGCAGTCGCTCAGGGCTGGGCCGCCTGCGAGCTCGGCCCCGGACGGTCAGAAGTCCCAGCGGGTCGCGCCGTAGGGCTCCGCGCCGGCCACCCCGAAGGCCGTACGCAGGGTGAGGCGGTACAGATGCCAGGGCGCGGGGCCAGCGCTCGGCGCCATGAACGAGGCGTTGAAACCGCCGTTCTCCACCGTGGCCGGCCAGCCGCCGCTGCGGTAGACGGCGGCGATCTTCTCTAGGGTGTCGACGTCGTCGATTCGGTGGGCTTCGCCCTCCAGCACCAGGTCCATGCCGCGCAGGCGCACCGAGATGCTGCACGCCGGGTTGGCCGCGAGGTTGCGCGACCGGCGCGTGCCGGGGCCGCCCACGAAGTACAGCGCGTCGTCCACCCAGATCGCCCCCACGCCGGCGGAGTGCGGCCTCCCGTCGGGGCGCACGGTGGCCACGAAAAACGTCAGGTCGGTGCCGGGGGTGTCGGTGGCCAGAAGGTCGCGCGGACGGCTCCACGGCAGCTCAGCGTGGCCGTCCTGGTCAAGGTTGCGGGTCGAGATCGGCTCGTTCGTCATACCCATGTGTCGAACGAGCCGCCCTCGATTCGACACCCGCCCCGAAGAAAATCCGCTACGGCTGGAAGTGACCACCACCCACGATCACGGCTCGTGTCGCGCGGGTGTTGGCGATGTCGTCCAGCGGGTTGGCGTCGAGCAGCAGCAGGTCGGCGGCCATGCCGGGGGCGATGGCGCCGAAGCGGTCGGCGACGCCGAGGAAGCGGGCAGGGGCGGAGGTGGCGGCGCGCAGGGCGTCCAGGGGGGAGAGCCCGGCCCGCACGAGGAGGCCGAGCTCGTCGTGCAGGCTGTGCCCGGGCACGAAGGTGTCGGTGCCGGCGAGCAGCGGCACGCCGGCCCGGTGCAGCTCACGCACCAGGTGCAGGCTGTGCTGGAACACGGCCTGTTCACGCTCCTTGGTCGCGGCGTCGGGGGACCACGAGCCGACCTGCCCCCATGCGGGTCGCAGGGCGGGCTCGATGTCCGGCAGGTACGGCGTGAGGGGGAACTCCGGCGTGCCGACGGTGGCCTTGGCGTGCAGGACGGCCAGCGTCGGCACATGCCAGGTGCCGTGCCGGAGGAAGGCCCGGCACAGCGCGGCCAGCCGCGCCGGGTCGTGGGTCACGGCGGCCAGGTGGTTGAGCTCGGACAGGCGGGCGAACATCCCGGCCGGATCGCGTACGTCCAATGTGGACAGACTGGTGCGGATCTCCGCCTCGGCCGCCGAGGTGCCGAGCGCCAGCCCGTCCAGGTGCTCGATGCTGCGCTGCCCGGACGACACCGCCGTCGCGATCGGCACCGTCCACGGGACGTGCCCGGCGAAGGGCACCCCCGTGGCGGCGATGGCGGCGTAGGCCTCGGCCGGCAGCCGCGAGTACACCTTGAGGAACTCGGCCCCGTCGTCGACGCACCGGGCCACCGCCGCCGTGGCCTCGTCGGCGCTGGTCAGGGCGATCGATCCCGGCCGGCTCGGCCGCGGCCCGTCCAGGATGGGGCTGGCGAACACCATCCGCGGCGCCAGCCAGTCGCCGCCCCGCAGCCGGGCCCGCCACTCCCCGTGCACCGGCGCGCCGCCCATGTGCCGGATGCCGGTGACGCCGCGGGCGAGGAACCTCGGCAGCGTCGACTCGTCGAAGGTGTGCACGTGCATGTCCCACAACCCGGGCAGGGCCACCAGACCCTCGCCGGCCAGCACCTCCGCCTCGGCGTCCAGCCCGGCGCCGACCGCCGCGATCCGGCCGTCCCGCAACAGAATGTCCTGGTGGGTGCGCACCGAACCGGACGTCGGATCGAGCACGGTCACGTCGGTGACGAGCAGCGGAGTGCCGGCCCGGAATCCGGCCAGTTCGGGAATCGCATGAGAACCTGTCATGCCCCACCAGAATAACATGGGGTGCAGCTACCTCCACCCCGAACGGGCAGACAGGTGCATACCGCGGCCGGCCGCCGGGAAATAGCTTTGGGCCATGGCAATCACATCCCAGACCAAGACCCAGCGCCAGGCCGACCCCCGCAAGGCGGTGGCGATCAACCTGGCCGTCAATCTTGTCGCCCCTTTGGGCATTTTCTACGGCCTGCGCGCCGCCGGCGTGGACCAGTGGCTGGCCTTGATGCTCGGCGGGGTCCCGCCGACAGTGCACGCGGTGTACACGGCGATCGCCCGGCGGCGGCTGGACGGGCTGGCCCTGTTCACGCTGACGATCCTGCTCGGGAGCGTGGCAACCTCGTTCGTGGTCGGCAGTCCGAGGTTCCTGCTGGCCAAGGACGGCTGGATGACGGCGGTGGCCGGGACCTGGATCCTGATCACGCTGCGCGGAAAGCCGTTCCTGCAACAGTTCGTGCAGTCGTTGACCACCGGCGATGCCCACGAGCGGGTCGAGGCCAACTGGCGTGACTCGCCGACCTTCCGGCACGTGATGCGGATCGCCACGGCGTTCTGGGGTGTCGGGCTGGTGCTCGACGCGGGGGTGCGGGTCGTGCTGGCCTACACGCTGCCGGTGGACCAGGTGCCGCTGATCAGCACCCTCCAGTACGTCGCGGTGTACGCGGCGCTGGAGATCGGCACCCGGCTCTACCTGCGGCGGAAGTCCGTGGCGGATCAGGTGTTCGCGGAATCGGGACGGGTAATGATCATGAGGGGGAAGAAGTGATGGCGGAGGTCGTGCTGGTGACCGGCGGCGCGAGCGGCATCGGCGCCGCGGTGGCCCGGCGGTTCGCCCGCCGGGGTGCCCACGTGGTGATCGCCGACGTGAACCCGGCCGGCGAGGCGGTCGCGGCGGAGATCGGGGGCCTGTTCGCACGGACCGATGTCGCACGCCTGGAGGACAACGAGGCCGCCGTCGCGGCGGCACGGGAAGCCTTCGGGCGGTTGGACATCGTGAACCTCAACGCCGGCACCGGCAATGGTGGCACGGAGTTCGACCTCGACAAGTACCGGCGGATCATGGCCGTGAACGTGGACGGCACGATGTTCGGCATCAGGTCCGCCGTCCACGGCGGGGCCCGCTCGATCGTGGTGACCGCCAGCCTGGCCGGCATCTCGCCGACCACGTTCGACCCGGTCTACGCGGCCAGCAAGCACGCGATCATCGGTCTGGTGCGGTCGTTGGAGATTCCCGGCGTGACGCTCAACGCGGTGTGTCCCGGCTTCATCGACACGCCGATGATCGCCGAGGCTCGGGCGGTGCTGCTGGAACACGGCCTCGCCGTCGCCGACCCCGACGAGGTGGCCGCGGCGGTGGAACAGGCCGTTCGGGGCGGGCAGAGCAACCAGGCCTGGGAGGTCCAGGCCGGGCGGCCGCCGGCGGTCGTCCAGTTCCCGACCGTGGAACTGAGCCGCTGCTGATCACGAAACGTCCACAGAACCTCCACCGACTCTGACCGGACCCGGAGCTAGCCTGGCCGGCATGGGGGGACGACTCGCGCTGCTCATCGCGTTGGGGATCGACAACTTCGGCTCCGGGCTTTTCCTTCCGCTGTCAGTGTTGTACGGGATCCAGGTGGTCGGCCTGCCGGTCGCGGCGGCCGGTTCGGTGGTCACGATCGGCAAGCTGGTCGGGATCGCGGCGCCGCCGCTGGCCGGGCGGCTGGTGGACCGGTTCGGCCCGCGGCAGGTGGTGATCGCCGCGCAGGTGGTGCAGGCGTCGGGAACGGCGGTCTACCTGGTCTCCGACAACGCGGCGCTGGTGTTCGTGGCGTCGGCGCTGTTGGCGGCGGGCCAGCAGGCCTTCTACAGCTCGGTGTTCGCGCTGGTTGCCGACACGGGCCGACAAGGCGCCAACGACACGTCGTTTGCCCTGGTCGGGGCGGTACGCGGGGCGTGCTTCGGACTCGGCAGCATGGTCGTCGCCGGCCTGACCGCCCTCGGGCCGGCCGGCTACCAGATCGCGGTCGCCCTCGACGGGGTCACGTTCCTGGCCGCCGCGGCGGTGCTGGCGGCGTTCCTGCACGTCCCGCATGTTCGGCACGAGGCCGATTCGCCGCCGGTGAGCGTGCTCCGCAACCGCCCGTACCTGGCGCTGATCGTGGTGGTGGCGTGCGGCGCCATGGTGCTGGACGTCTTCCTGGACGGCATGGCGGTGTACGTGACCGAGGTGCTGCGCGGGCCGGCGTGGGTGGCCGGTGCCATGATCACCGCACTGACCGTCAGCGGCGTCGCGCTGAGCACGGTTGTCGTGCGGTGGACCCGGATTTGGTGGCGCACCAAGGCGATGCGGGCCGGCTACCTCATCACGGTGGTCTGGGCGGGAGCCAGCATGGCGGCCGTGCTGGTGCCGGCGTCGTGGCTGCCGGCGTATCTGCTGGCCACCATGGTGTTGCTGTCGGCGGGCACCCTGATCGGCAATCGTGCCAACGCTTTGGCCGAGGCGGCCGCGCCGCGGGCGACCCGGGGCCGTTACCTGGCGGCGTTTCAGTACGCCTTCACCGCGGCTGGGATCGCCGCGCCGGGGGTGGTGGCGCTGTTCGCGGTCGGGCCGTGGCTGCCGTGGCTGGTGGCGGCCACGGCATCCACTATCGCCGTCGCGGCAATGCCTTACCTGGCAAGGAGTCTGCCCCAGGACGCGGTGCGGGGCGACTACGGCAGGATCGCGTCCACGTAGCCGCCGTCCACCCGCAGCGCGCCGCCGGTCGTCGCCGACGACAGCGGGGAAGCCAGGTACACCACCATGTTGGCGATCTCCTCCGGCTCGATCAGCCGCTGGATCAGCGACAGCGGCCGGTACTTGACCATGAACTCGCGCTGCGCCTGCTCCCACGGCAGGGACTTGTCCACGAGGTCGTAGACGAAGTCCTCGACGCCGCCGGTGTGGGTGGGTCCGGCGATCACCGAGTTGACCGTCACGCCGGTGCCCGCGGCGAACTTGGCGAAGCCCCGGGACACCGCCAGCAGCGAGGTCTTGGACATGCCGTAGTGGATCATCTCGGCCGGCGTGGCGATGGCCGAGTCGCTGGCGATGTACTGGATCCGGCCCCAGCCCCGCTCGGTCATGCCCGGCAGGTAGGCGCGGGTCAGCCGGACCGCGGACAGCACGTTGACCTCGAAGTACCGCCGCCACTCGTCGTCGGTGATCTCCAGCGGCGACTGCGCGCCGAAGATCCCGAGGTTGTTCACCAGCACGTCCACGCTCGGCACGGCGGCGAGCACCTCGGCGGCGCCCTGCTCGGTGGACACGTCGCCCGGCGCGGCGATGAACTCGCCCTCGCCGCGCAGGGACTCGATGGCGGCGGCGACGCCGTCCGCCTTGCGCCCGTTGACGGCGACCGTGGCGCCGGCCCGGGCCAGCCCGGCCGCGATGGCCTGCCCGATGCCCTGGGTGGAGCCGGTGACGAGAGCGACCTTGCCGGTCAGGTCGAGTCGCATGGGGTGGATCTCCTGTTCTCGGGGTTTCCAGCTTGGCCGACCCGGATGGGGCCGGCGACTTGGCTCAGGCCAGCGACAGCTTGGCCGCGGCGAGTGGGCCACGACTTTCCCTAATGCCTGCTCGGTACGAAAGCCAGCGTACACAATAGTTGCAGACGCCGCCTAACGGCGTGTGGGAGAAACTTGCGGTGAGCCGTGTCACGGCTACCTTGGGATGCCATGGGGGAATCGCCGAACCAGGACCTGACCGACGCCGGTGGCCTGCGGGCCGTGATCGAGAGCGCCTGTCCCGACTGCGAGATCGAGCTGAGGGAATTCCCAGGCGGCCACGAAGCGATGGCGAGCAGGGGCGACCGCGCCGTGCGCGTCTTTCAGGTCCGCGACAAGCGACTGTTCTGGCTGAGCTATCGGCTGCGGACGACCTTCCTGAACCGGGTGTCCACGACCGACCTGGCTGTCTGCACCGGCTCCCTGGCGACCTGGCTCGGCGGTGCCACGCCGCGGGAGTTCGCCGCCGCATGGCCGTTCGCGGGCTTCGTCGACGTCGCCGACGCGTACGAGAGCGGTGACCGGACCGAGCTCGCGTGGCAGCGTTTCCGGTTGCACGACAGGTTCCGCCTGGACGAGTTCGTCGAGGCCGCGGCGGCGGAGCCCCGGCTACGGCGGATGTTCCCGTTCACCTCGATGTTCTGGATGTCGTTCCGGCCGACCGCCGAGGAGTACACGGTGCCCGGCCCATGGGTGCGGGGCCTGGGCGACGGGCGGTTCACGGTCGGCGAGGATCGTTACGCCGAGCCGGACATCACCTACGCCGCCGTCGAGGCGGTCCGGGTGTGCCTGGCCGAGATGGACCGCCTCGGCGTGCCGGGGCCGGCCGAGATCGACCTTGACCACGTGCGGCCGGCCGCGCGAGCACCGGAACACCGCCGGGACCTGGCTGAGGGCGATCGGGCCGCGACCTACTGCACTGATAGGCGCGAGCACGGGTATCCAGTTACCTTTAAGTGGCGCAAGGAGACCATGGCCCACGCGTGGGCCCCCGATTCGGCCGCGGCGGCCGGGGCGGCGCAGGCGTGGGTGGGCGGGGCGACACCGCGGGAATTGACGCTGGCATGGCCATTCGTCGACTTCGTGGCGGTCGGTGAGGCGTTCGAACGCGGCGAGCTGCTCGACTACGAATGGCAGCAGACCAGGGCTCGCGCGATGTACGGGCTCCGCCCCTTCGTGGACGCGGCGATGCGCGAGCCCCAGCTGCGTCGACTGTGGCCGGCGACGTCGGCGCACCAGCTCGGGTTCAAGCCGGCCGAGACGGAGCGTTGGCTGTCCCGTCCGAGGGTGAAATCCCTTGCCGGCGGCCGGTTCGTGGTTCTCGCCGAGCATGGGGAGGTGCTCGGCGAGGGCGATGTCGAGCAGGCCCTTTCGATCTGCCTGAGGGAACTCACACCTCGGTGAGGGTGCCGGAGGCCAGTCGGAGGCGGCGGGTGACGCCGATCTCGGCCAGGAATCGCTCGTCGTGGCTGACGACGACGAACGCGCCCCGGTAGGCGTTCAGCGCGCCGGTCAGCTGCTCGACGCTGGCCAGGTCGAGGTTGTTGGTGGGCTCGTCGAGCAGCAGCAGGTGCGGCGCGGGCTCGGCGCACAGCACGCACAGCAGGGTGGCCCGCAGGCGTTCGCCGCCGGACAGCACCCGCACCGGCAGCTGGGACCGTTCGGCGCGGAACAGGAAGCGCGCCAACAGGTTCATCATGTCGGAGGTGGGCAGCGCCGGCGCGAACGCCCGCAGGTTGTCGGCGGTGGAGAGAACGAGATCCAGCAGGTCCAGCCGCTGCGACAGGTAGGCCACGCGACCGTCGGCCCGGCTCAGCAGGCCGTGCTCGGGCTCCTCCAGCCCGGCGGCGATGCGCAGCAGCGTCGACTTGCCCACGCCGTTGGCGCCCAGCAGCGCGATCCGCTCCGGGCCGCGGATCGCCAGCGTCAGGCCGTCGTCCGCGAACAGCTCACGCACCCGCAACTGTGTGCCGTGGAACAGCATCCGGCCGGCCGGCACGGTGGTGTCCGGCAGCGACAGCGAGATCGTCTTGTCGTCCCGCAGCGCCCGCTCCGCCTCGTCCAGCCGGGCCTTGGCGCTCTCGACCCGTTGGCCGTGCATGTCATTGGCCTTGCCCGCGGCCGACTGGGCCTTCTGCTTGATCAGGCCCAGCGCGATCCGGGGAATGTCGCTGCCCGACCGTGCCCCGGCGCTGGCCCGCCGCGCCGCCCGCTCCCGGGCCTGTTGCAGCTCCCGCTTCTCCCGCTTGAGCTCCTGCTCGGCGTTGCGGATGTTCTTCTCCGCCACCTCTTTCTGCGCCCGCACGGCGGCCTCGTAGTCGTCGAAGCCGCCGCCGTACAGGGTGATCTCACCGTGGTCCAGCTCGGCCACCCGGTCGGCCAGGTCCAGCAGCTCGCGGTCGTGGCTGACCAGCAGCAGGCTGCCCTTCCAGTCCCCGAGCACGGCGTGCAGCCGCAGCCGGGCGTCCCGGTCGAGGTTGTTGGTGGGCTCGTCGAGCAGCAGCACGTCCGGCCGCTTGAGCAGCTGCGCGGCCAGCCCGATGGAGATCACCTGGCCGCCGCTGAGCGTGCCGATCCGGCGGTCCAGGGCGACGTCGCCGAGGCCGAGCCGGTCCAGTTCGGCGCGGGCGCGTTCCTCGACGTCCCAGTCGTTTCCGACGGCCGTGAAGTTGTCCTCGCTGGCGTCGCCGGCCTCGATCGCCTTGAGCGCGGCGATGACCGGGGCGATCTCCAGCACCTCGGCGACCGTCGGCTCGCCGGTCAGCGGCAGCGCCTGCGGCAGGTAGCCGAGCACGCCGTCGACCGCGACGAAGCCGGACCGCGGCTGGAGCTCGCCGGCGACCAGCCGGAGCAGCGTGCTCTTGCCGGCGCCGTTGGGCGCGACCAGGGCGGTCCGGCCGGTGCCCACGGTGAACGACAGGTTGTCGAACACCGGGGTGCCGTCCGGCCAGGCAAAGGACAGGGCGGAACAGACAAGCTTCGGCATGAGGGGATCTCCACCGCGAAACGGGCGCACGTCGGGCCCGTGAGACGAACAGGTGTGAGGGTACGACCGGACGCGGCGTCACCCGGACACCGTTGTCGTGGGGCCGGTATCAGCCCTCGATGTCGTCCTCGGCCACCATGCCGCGATTACTCCCCGTGGTCTGTTCTCGCCAGAATATCAGCTCGGCCGCCAGCCCAGGGCCGGCCCGAGCTTGGTCGCCATGTCGGTCAGGATCTGCACGTAGTCCTCGTGCCGGAAGGTGAACGGCAGCGCGAACGCCACCTCCTCGACCTCGCGGAACGCGGCGTTGGCGTGCAGCTGCTCGGCGATCTGCGCCGAGGTGCCGACGATGTCCCGGGCGAACAGCAGGCCGCGCGGGCCGAACGGCTTGCCGAAGCGGGTCGCCCGTTTGGCCGCGTACTCCTCGTAGCGGGCGCGCTGGTCCGTGTTGGCGCTGTCAGTCGGGATGACCACGAAGCCGTGCGAGACGCGGCCCTCCGGGCGGCGCTCGCGGTAGGTCCGGATCAGGCCCAACTGGATCTCGTCGAAGTCCGTGCTGGTGTCGGTGGCCGCCACCACATTGCTGGTCAGGAAGTTCATGCCGTTCTCGCCGGCCCACTGGGCCGAGCGGGCGCTGCCGCCGCCGTACCACATGCGGTTGATCAGGTCCGGCGAGTGCGGCTGGACCCGGGGCGAGAACTCCTCGATGCCCTCCGCGCCGCTGAACGTCGACACCTTCTCGCCGCGGACCGCGTCCAGCAGGCGCTGGACCCGCTGGTAGCTGAAGTCCTCGACGTCCTGGGTGTCCGGGTAGAGCGCGTCCTTGACGTCGTCGTAGTGCATCGGCGGCCCGACGCTGATGCCCGGGTTGAGCCGGCCGCCGCTGAGCACGTCCACCGTGGCCAGGTCCTCGGCCAGCCGCAGCGGGTTCTCCCAGCCCAGCGGGATCACCGCCGTGCCCAGCTGGATCCGGCTGGTCCGCTGGGTCGCGGCGGCCAGGAACGCGACCGGGGAGGAGATGCCGAACTGGAGGTGGCGGTGGCGCACCCAGGCACTGCTGAAGCCGAGCTGCTCGCCCAGCTGGATGATCTCCAGCGTGGACTCGTGGCCCGGCCGCGGGTCGGCCTCGTCGAACAGGCCGATGGTCAGGAATCCGAGCTTGCGCAGCGGCACGATGGTCCTCCTTCGCTTCGTGCCCCCATTGTGCCCGAAAAGGTTGAACGTTCAGCGATCTCCCACGATGCGGGCGTGCAGGTGCATGTCGTGCCACCCGTCCGCGTGCTTCGCCTCGCTCCGCTTCGTGCCCTCCAGCCGGTAGCCCGCCGCCACCGCCACCCGGCAGGACGGCTCGTTCGCCGTGGAGTGCAGCACCTCGATCCGGTGCAGGCCCAGCTGCTCGAACGACCACACGGTCAGGGCCGCCAGCGCTCGGCTCGCGGTTTTTCGCCCCCGGGCGTGCGGCAGCACCCAGTACGACACCTCCGCCCGTCCCTCCTGGAGGTCGATCACCCGGAGGCTGATCTGGCCCGCCACCTTGTCCCCGTCCACCACCGCCCAGCCCGCCCCCGTCTCCGCCGCCCACCGCCGCCGCCAGTTCTCGATCCACTCACGGGCCTCGTCGTCGGTCACCGACCGGGCATGCCAGCGCTGGATCGCCGGATCCGCGTACGCCGTCATCACCACCCCGTGATCCCCCTCCCGCCACGTGCGCAGCGTCAGGTCATTCGCCTGGATCTCCGGCTGTTCCCGCCCGGCCAGGGCTCCCGGCGCCAACGCCGGCGTCACAAGTGATGGCACGACCTCGACGCTACCGTCCCACCAGCAGGTACAACGGTCGCTTGACCTTCACCCTGGGGACGGCCGCACAGTCGCCGACAGCCGGGCAGCAACGGCCCGGCACGAGGGAGACGACCATGGAACTGCTCACTATCGGCGCGTTCGCGCGGCTGGCCCGCCTCTCGCCCAAGGCCTTGCGGCTCTACGACGACCTGAGCCTGCTGCCGCCCGCGCACGTGGATCCGGACACCGGCTACCGCTGGTACTCCCCGGACCAGCTGGCGCGGGCCCGGCAGGTCGCGTGGCTGCGCCAGCTGGACATGCCCCTGGCCCGGATCAGGAAGGTCCTCGACCTCCCGCGTCCGGCCCGGGCGGATGAGCTGGCGGCGTACTGGGAAGAGCGGGAGCGGGGCCACAAGGCCCAGCGGGAGCTGGTCGGCTTCCTCGTCAACCAACTGATGGGAAAGGGAAACACCATGTACCAGGTGTCCGTCCGCGACGTGCCGGCCCGTGCGCTGATCACTGTCACCGAGCAGCTCGGCGCCGACCAGATCGGCGAGTTCGCCACCCCGCTGTTCAAGCTGTTCGGCGGTCCGACCATCCCCCGGCCGGAGGGCAGCGCCGGCCTGCCTTTCCTGCGCTACCACGGGGAGCTGAGCAACGACAGCGACGGGCCGGTGGAGTTCTGCTGTCCGGTCAACGAAGCCGACATCGACGAGGTCGCCGGTCGCTTCCCGGACATGACGGCGAGCGCCGACCGCGCGGGCCGGGAGGCGTACATCGGCGTGCCCAAGGCGGACATGGTGACGGCGCTCGGATTCGAGTCGCTGCACCAGTGGCTGGCCGAGCACAACGAGCAGTCCGACTGGCAGCCCCGGCAGATCTTCCTGCTCGACCCGGCGGCGGCCGACGCGACCGACGTTGTCTACGAGCTGGCGGTCCGGCTGAGCTGAGCGCACCGTGTCGCCTGCCCGCGCCACGCGGGCAGGCGACACGGGCGTCAGACGGTGTCGGCCAGGGCCTGTTCGATGTCGGCGATCAGGGCCTCCCGGTCCTCGATGCCGCACGAGAGGCGGATCATGCCGTCGTCGATGCGGGCGGCGGCGCGTTCGGCCGGGGTCAGGGAGAAGTGGGAGGAGTTGAACGGGGTGCTGACCAAGGTCTCGACGCCGCCGAGGCTGGTCGCTTCGGACGCGACGGTCAGCCGCCGCATGACGGCGAGGGCCCGGGAATCGCCGCCGCGCACAGTGAAGGCGACCATGGCGCCGCGCCGGCCGGGGCGCATGAGGCGGTCGGCGATCTCGCTGCCGGGGTAGCGAACGGAGACGACCTCGGGGTGATCGGCGAGCCGGGCGGCCAGCTTCGCGGCGGTGGCGCACGAGCGGTCGAGCCGCAGGTCGAAGGTCTGGATTCCGCGCCACACCAGGAAAGCGGCGTGCGGATCGAGGCAGCCGCCGAAGGTGATCACCCGCTTCCGCACCTCGGTAACGGTTTCGGCGTCACTGAGCACGACGCCGGCGATCACGTCGGAGTGGCCGCTGAGGAACTTGGTGGCGGAGTGCACGACGACGTCGGCCCCATGGCGCAAGGGGTTCACGGTGTACGGGGTGGCGAAGGTGTTGTCCACCAACAGCTTCGCGCCGGCGTCGTGGGCGAGTTGGGCCAGCGCGGCGAGATCGGTGAGGTCCAGCTGCGGGTTGGACAGGGTCTCGGCGTAGACGACGGCGGTCGGCGCGGCGGCGATGGCCGCGGCCCAGGCGTCGAGGTCGGTGGCGTCGACCATGGTGACGTCGAAGCCCAGCGCCGGCAGGTCCCGCACGAGCAGGTCCCGGGTGTCGCCGTACACCTGCCGGGCGGCGACGATGCGGCCCGGCAGCAGCGTCAGCAGGGTGGTGGCGATGGCCGCCATGCCGGACGACGTCATCAGCGCCGCCTCGGCCCCCTCCAACGCGGCGATCTCGGCGGCCGCCGCGTCCACGGTCGGGTTGGCGAACCGGCTGTACCAGTGCTCGCGCAGCCCGCCCTCCTGAATGTCCTTGTACGCCACGTCGTCCAGGTAGAACGTGGCGGACTGGTAGATCGGCGGCACCACCGGGCGGGTGCGGGCGACGTAGCCGGCGGCCTTCGCGGGCCTGGAGTCGGTCATGTGCCCGACATTACGGGCCACGAAGGCGGACTTGGTGGCGTTGTCAGCGTCGAAACCAGTACTTCGCAGTGGATAATCCGGCCATGGACGCCATTGACCGGACTATCCTCGGCGAGCTCATCCGGGACGGCCGCCTGAGCTTCCGCGACCTCGCGGCCCGGGTCAGTCTCAGCCCCACCGCCACCGCCGAGCGGGTGCGCCGGCTGACCGAGGCCGGCGTGATCGGCGGCTTCCACGCCGAGATCAACCTGGGTGCCCTGGGCCGGCCCCTCCAGGCCTTCATCGACGTCCGCCTCAGCCCGGGCGCCGACCACAGCGAGCTGGAGGCCGGCCTGCTCGGCCTGCCGGCGGTGCTGTCCGGCACTCACGTCACCGGCCGCTGGGATTACACGCTCACTGTGGCCTGTCGCGACGTGGCCGAACTCGACGAACTGGTCATGGCCCTGCCGCGCGGTTACGGCGTCATCGAAAGCGACACCCGCCTGCGACTACGTGAACTCACGGGTTCAGGTGTCGAAGCTCTCTGCGCGCTGGTGGCGCCGAAATGATTTGGTAAGACATGCGCGTCACGGCCAGGGTTACATTCGCGTCATGGATCGACGTCATTTCACCAAGCTCCTGGCCACGGGGACCGCGGCCGCGGCCCTCGGCACGACAACCACCGGAACCGCCTCGGCGGCAACACGAACCACCGGCAACGTGGTCCTCGTGCACGGCGCCTACGCCGACGGTTCCTGCTGGGGGCAGGTGATCCCGATCCTGCAAGCCGCCGGCGTCACGGTGACGTCCGTGCAGAATCCGCTGACGTCCCTGGACGACGACGTCGCCTTCACAAAAAGAGTGCTGGACCTGCAAACAGGTCCGACGGTGCTGGTCGCCCACTCCTACGGGGGCGCGGTCATCACCCAGGCCGGCGACCATCCGCTGGTCAGCTCCCTGGTCTACCTCTCGGCCCGCGCGCCGATGGAGGGCGAGGACTACGCGGCGCTCGCCGGCAAGTTCCCGACGCCGCCGGCGAATGCGGGTATCGTTTATCACAATGGCTTCGGCGGACTGACCGAAGAGGCATTCCTGAACGACTTCGCGAACGGAGTCCCGCACGCCCGGGCCCGTGCGTTGTATGCGGCGCAGGGTCGAATTGCCCAGACCCTGTTCGCCGGTCGTACCACCGTCGCCGCGTGGCGGACAAAGCCTAGCCGTTACCTCGTCACGACCGCGGACCGCACGACCTCGCCGGAATTGCAGCGCTTTGTCGCGACGCGGATGAATGCCACTGTGAGCGAACTGCCCACCGGGCACCTGTCGTTCGTGGTGCGACCCGACGCCGTGGCCCGACTCATCCTGTCCGCCGTGACCGGCGGGAAGGCCGCGGTCAGCCTTCCCGCCGGGTGACTCAGTCGGTGCCGGACTCCATGGCGGCGAGGTCCAGCAGCTCGTCCTCCTCGGCCACGCTCAGCGCGGACGCGTCGCCGCGGGCGGCGATGGCCTCGGCCCCGCCCTCCGGCATCGCGCCGATCAGGCCGGTCGCCGCCGCCTGAGCCGCGCCGAGCAGCTGCACCGGGTGGGAGCTGCCGACCATGCCCAGGCCCGCGTACTGCTCCAGCTTCGCCCGGGAGTCGGCGATGTCCAGGTTGCGCATGGTGAGCTGGCCGATCCGGTCCACCGGGCCGAACGCCGCGTCCTCGGTGCGCTCCATGGACAGCTTGTCCGGGTGGTAGCTGAACGCCGGGCCGGTGGTGTCGAGGATGGAGTAGTCCTCGCCGCGCCGCAGCCGCAGCGTCACCTCGCCGGTGATGGCCATGCCGACCCACCGCTGCAGCGACTCGCGCAGCATCAGCGCCTGCGGGTCCAGCCAGCGGCCCTCGTACATCAGCCGGCCCAGCCGCCGGCCCTCGTTGTGGTAGCTGGCCAGCGTGTCCTCGTTGTGGATGGCGTTGACCAGCCGCTCGTACGCCGCGTGCAGCAGGGCCATGCCGGGCGCCTCGTAGATGCCGCGGCTCTTGGCCTCGATGATCCGGTTCTCGATCTGGTCGGACATGCCCAGGCCGTGCCGGCCGCCGATGGCGTTGGCCTCCAGCACCAGGTCGACCGGGCTGCCGAACTCCTTGCCGTTGATCGTCACCGGCCGGCCCCGCTCGAAGCCGATCGTCACGTCCTCGGACGCGATCGGCACCGCCGGGTCCCAGAACCGCACGCCCATGATCGGGTCGACGATCTCGATGCCGGTGGCCAGGTGCTCCAGCGACTTGGCCTCATGGGTGGCGCCCCAGATGTTGGCGTCGGTGGAGTAGGCCTTCTCGGTGCTGTCCCGGTAGGGCAGGTCGTGCGCGACCAGCCACTCGGACATCTCCTTGCGGCCGCCGAGCTCGGTGACGAAGTCGGCGTCCAGCCACGGCTTGTAGATCCGCAGCGACGGGTTGGCCAGCAGCCCGTAGCGGTAGAACCGCTCGATGTCGTTGCCCTTGAAGGTGGAGCCGTCGCCCCAGATCTGGACGTCGTCCTCGAGCATCGCGCGCACCAGCAGGGTGCCGGTGACGGCGCGGCCGAGCGGGGTGGTGTTGAAGTACGTGCGGCCGCCGGTGCGGATGTGGAACGCGCCGCAGGCCAGCGCGGCCAGGCCCTCTTCGACCAGGGCGGCCTTGCAGTCGACCAGGCGGGCGATCTCGGCCCCGTACTGGTGGGCGCGGCCGGGCACCGAGTCGATCTCCGGCTCGTCGTACTGGCCGATGTCAGCGGTGTAGGTGCACGGCACGGCACCCTTCTCGCGCATCCACGCGACCGCTACCGAGGTGTCGAGGCCGCCGGAGAAGGCGATCCCGACACGTTCGCCGACAGGGAGGGAAGTGAGCACCTTGGACACGTTCGGAAATATACATCGCGATGCATGATCATGCAACGCGGTAGGCTGGACCGGCCACCGGAGGAGGGCTGATGGCGCCGAAGAGTGTGCGCAACGAGGTCACCGGCTCGCCGTCGGCGCCGTTCGTGCTGGCCGGCGTGATCCACGGCGACGTGACGGTCAACCAGCCCGAACCACCGGTGCCCCGGCAGCTGCCGCCCGCGCCGCGCTGGTTCACGGCTCGTGGCGTGGAACTGGTCGCGCTGACGGAGGCGTTCGAGCAGGCGGACGGGCCGCTGGTCGCGGTGATCGTCGGGGTCGGCGGCATCGGCAAGACGTGGCTGGCGCTGCACTGGGCCCACGAGCACCTCGAGTCCTTCCCGGACGGTCAGATCTTCGTCGACCTGCGGGGCATCGCGCCGGTCGGCCAGTTCCTGCCGCCGGCGGCGGTGCTGCGGTGCGTGCTGGACGCCCTCGGCGTGCCGCCGCAGGCGGTGCCGGTCGACTTCGACGCCCAGGTGGGCCGGTTTCGCAGCCTGGTCGCCGGCAAGCGGATGCTGATCGTCTTCGACAACGTGCGGGACCCCGAGCACGTGCGGGCCGCGTTGCCGTCGGCCCCCGGCTGCGCGGTGCTGGTGACCAGCCGCAACCAGCTGCGTGGCCTGGACGCCTCGGTGCGGGTCGCGCTACCGCCGCTGACCGGGGCCGAGAGTGTCGAACTGTTCGAGCGGCGGCTGGGACGGCCCCGGCTGGCCGCCGAGCCGGACGCGGTGCAGTGCCTGGTCGACGACTGCGCAGGGCTGCCGCTGGCGCTGGGCCTCGCGGCCGGCCGCGTCGCCGATCACGAGGCATTCCCCATCGAGGTGTTCGCCCGTGAGCTGAGAGAGACCCGGCTGCCGGCGCTGGACGGGCTGGAGACTGTGCTCTCGTGGTCGTATCAGGCCCTTTCGGCGGACCAGGCCGCGGTCTTCGCCCTGCTGGGGCTGATTCCCGGCGCGGACGCCGGCGTGCGGGCCATCGAGTGTCTGACCGAGCTGCCTGATGCGCGGCCGATTCTCCGTGCCCTGGAACGGGTTTCGCTCGTGCAGGAGCACGCACCGGGCCGGTGGCAGCTGCAC